>ENA-UPTA01000023-UPTA01000023.1-activated-sludge-metagenome-genome-assembly--contig:-NODE-23-length-141860-cov-12.659857_pt1 | contig 141860 bp, 116 predicted proteins | sample MGYA00238184_ERZ773361 | MGnify/ENA primary metagenome ERZ773361 (study PRJEB29100, sample SAMN05720205) | activated sludge metagenome | isolation source: anaerobic digester from wastewater...
GGATCTATCTCATCGTCGTCTAAAAGTGATCCCTTGAATTTAGCCGTAAGCCCGCATTTGAAAGGTATTTTGAAATGTTCTTTAAGCTCAACGGAGTAAAAGTTATAATTATAGTTTATGTAATCTTCCTGAAGTGTTCCATAGTCAGAATTAAGATTGAATCCCTTAATAAAATCCGTCTGATGTCTCGAGTAATGGAGTTTCGCATGTCTTCCGTAAGTGGGATTAATGTAATAATTATAATCGAATCTTGATTTATCTATCATTACGTTGAAATTAAAACTTCTTTCCTTAAAATATGTGTACTGCAGGATGTAATTGCCGTAATCTCCCTTTGCGTCATTCCTGAGATATGCGAAATATCCGTCGAAACTGAAATCTCCCGCATAAGCTGTTATAAGTTTAGGCATGAACGTCATAGGTATTTTGATCCCGAAATCGAATTCCTTCAGGTTGTAAGTGAAATCTATGTCGTTCTTCTGATATATAGGATGATCCACGCCGAGGCTGTCTTCGTACGAATCCACGATAATGCTCTCTTCGATAAATGAATTATCATCATGCTTTTCGACATTGATACCCATACCGTAAAGAGTAGGAAGCAGGAATTTGTACTCGGCAATTGCGAAAAGATCATAGTCCTTATTGAAAGCTATTCCGAAACCGCCGAAAAGAGATATTTTCTCCAGAAAATCATTCATCATGAAATACATACCCGGCTTGAATCTGCCGTCATCGAAGGCTATTCTCGGCATGAGAAGGATATGCTCGAAATCGTTATTGTAATTAACGGATTTTTTAAGTCTGTCCGGTTCTGGTATGAAATTATAGGCCGAAGATCTGATCCTGTAATCGCTATATTCCATCGATCCGGCTAAGATCTCCGGATCATTATTTACTGAGTAAACATTTTTTCTTATGCCGTTATAGTTGATATAAGCTATTGTGCTGTCCGAAGGTTCCGGACTAAAAGCTCCTCCCCTCACATTAGTGACCGGAATTATCTCTCCAGATGTCAGATCCTTTTTGTAAATATTATATATTCCTGTTCTGTCACTGGAAAAAAAGATGTATCTGTTATCTTTTGAGAAAACAGGATCCTTATTGTCGAATTCGTCGCTGATAACTTCTATTTCATTTCCGAGAATATCCACGAGCACGATATCGCGTCCGTACGAAGTCATTGACTTATCGGCAAGTATCTTTGAACCGTCCTTATTCCACGAAGGCATGTAGAACTGTGACCCGTCAGAATATTTTGTAATTATGCGCGAACTGTCTTTTTCAATATCGTAGATATAAAGATTCCTCGTACCATCAAATGAAGCGACGTAAGCTATCTTTTTCCCGTCAGGCGATACTGCGGGATTGGCTGCTCTCAGGCCTTTAGTCAGCTTTTTTTCTTTCTTTTTCTCAAGGTCGTAATAAAAAATATCCATATACTGATTGCCGTATATGCTGTATGAATCTAGCCTTGAAAAATAGATAGTCTTGCTGTCAGGCGCCCATGAATAAGATGAGAAAAGAACAGCCGGAGCTATCATTTTAATTGAATCCGTCTTCAGGTCTTTCAGGTACAGGTTCCTTCTGTAATAAGTAGCCTCGCCGTTATCTTTGGTCGAAAGGAAAGCCAGATATTTTCCGTCGGGAGAATATTTAGGGTGAGAATTCACCATAGCCGAATCCGAAATATCTTTTCCTTCAGTAATGTTTTCAATTATCTTTGAGATCATTCCCGCATATCTGTTTTTTGTATCCTGTATGAATTCCGCATAAAGATCTTCAGCTTCTTTTCCGGTCGATCGTTTTATGGCCTGTTCGAAGGTGAATGACGAGATCCTGCTCATTTCCTTAGTCACATCATACAGCTTCTCTTTTCCGTAATTCTTTACAATGTACTGGACAAAAGCGAATCCGGTATTATATATAGTTTCCGCTTCATGCGATGATTTATTCGTAAAATCGAGAAGCTGTTCGTATCTGAGTTCCTGGCCCGAAAGTATTCTTTCCCTTAAAAGCATATCCCTGCTCGAGTCCCAGAAATCATAATAGAGCGTATCTATCGCCTGGCTTTGAGCGATTCCTTCGGCGAACCACGGAGGTATTATATTAAAAGGCACGTTTGATGAAGTCAGTACGTTCGGGAATCCGGTTAGAACGTCCTCTCTCTTTTCGCTTTCATAGCCCGTCCACTGAATATAAAGACCGGGTATAAGCTGAGATGTTTTTCTGGAAACCTGAAGGTGGACCATGTGAGTGAATTCATGCGCGAATACGTTAGCATACCAGAAATGAACGCCCCTCAGTTCAAGATCCATTGAGGGAGCCCAGAGGACCATTTTATCTGTATAATAATATGCTCCGCCGTTCGCCGTGTCGTCAAAATCGGCTACCACAACGTGCAGTTTTTTTGGAGGTTCGAAATTGTACAGCTCAGTTACCGGTTTATAAATTCTCTCACCCGCATCGGCGAACCTTAAAGTACTTTTTTCAGTTCCGTTATGATAGTGAAAAATAAAATGTTCAGTTTCGTATGTCTTCCATTTAAGCTCGGGATGATTGTAATCACCCAGCATCTGACAGAAGATCATAGCAGGAATCATCAATATTAGCGGATAAGATCTATTCATTATTTTATAACCGCCACTTTTACTTTTCCGGTTTTATTTTTTGAACCCGAGCTGAATTTAAGTATCGCATTATAAACACCGGATGGAACATCCGAGATATCCCATTCTATCTCCGCATAATCTCCGGATGAGTTTATCTCGCTGCTAATACTTTCTACTTTATTACCGTTAATATCATAAATGTCTATCTCCACAATGCACGGGAAATTATTGAAGAACCTGAAATTCGTAGTTCCTCCGCGCACAGGATTCGGCCAGTTGTAAACACTTCCTGATAAGACCGTTGTTGGAGGCGTCCAGTTTTCAGGATTATCTTTCAGCTCAACAACACCGTTTAACAAATTGTTATAATCCCATAACCCGCCTGTCCCTATCTTGTGATATGTCAGAACGCCTTTTCCGCTGTGATTATACAAATATACTGAATCGTCGATCTTTAAAAGACCCGAATTATTCCCCCATCCGTTCATCGTTCTGACATTTGCATTATAGTAATCTCCGCCCGATGAAATCACCGTGTAATTTGACGAAGAATCAATTACAGCTATATATTCTTCAAAAATATAAGCTTTTGAGATATATCCGAGATCTGTGCTTACCGGAAATCCGTTCTCAAATACACCATTTTCATTCTTTAAATAAATTTCATTTCCTGAAGCTGAGATTATCTCGATCTTTCTGTCAGAATCGATATCGCACCACCCTAAATTCACAGCTTTCTGATTCTTACTGAATGCAAATAAAGCCTGTTCTTTTTGAGTATTGCTTTCATCGGTTAATATAATGCTGTGATATAATGAGTCTTCAGATAAAGGTTTTACATTAATCAAAACAGGCGAGAATCCCGTGTCTACAGAAAAAACAGAGTCTTCATCGAATCCTGTAATAAAAATAGGCTGTGAATCAGGATCTGACAGAACGGAGAGTTTTTCTGCGTTTTTGAATCTGCCGCTTATCAGATCGAATGCTGAAGATTCATTTAAAGAATATATCCCGCTTTCTGTCGGAATAATTCTGCCGACCGGCTGCGATATAATTCTGCCGGGTGCAGGAACGATTTGCGAAGTTCCTGATATTATTTCCGTGATCATTATTCTTAACGAATCTTTTGAGACCGTTATAATTCCTTCTCCGATTTGCAACGGTAGAATGTTAATCGAAACAGAATCACCGTAATTTCCCGTGAACAGCAGAGAATCCTTATCGAAAATTTTATAATTTCCATTCTGACCGGCAAAGAAATGTCTTATGCTTCCCGTTGCAAAAGGAGGTAAGCCTTCATTCTGATAAGCCGGCAGATAAACACTTCTTCCAAGTCCCGGATCAAGTAAACGGTAATTTTCCTGTTCCTCGTACGAACATTTGAAATACATATCTCTGCCTATAAAGGAAAAACCGTGAAGCTTTATCCCTGTCTGAATACCTTCATTCGTATCTGAGCGCGGATAAGAGACCGAACTGAACTCCACGTTGTCGAGATCCCGGTTCGATTCCTCCAGCCACACTTCATTATCCGAATAGAATGCGTCATATTCCCAGCCCAGTTCGGTTCCGTAACCGTTGTCTAAAAGCCAGTAGTCCTTTCCGATATCGAACGATCCGTCTGCTTCCTCGATGTAAACGCCTCTGTGGGCGTAGTCATCATTCACGAGGTTATTTTCAATATTATATGCGGTCGTTCTTCTTTTGTCTATGTGCCAGACAAGTATCCCTCTAGCAGGTAGACCGAATGAAAAATCGTTATCTTCAACACTTACAAGAGTTTTAAAATTCAGATCAGATTCAACCTTCTGAAACCCGTTCTCGTTATAATAAAATCTTATCTGTCTGCCGTTTCTGTCGTATCCTATCAAAGAATTATTTTCGTTAAGGCTCGGGGTTTTCGCAGTAACGTTCTCAACGAGCAGATATTCGTCAGCGTTGAGGTTTATTTTATATATAGTAGAATCGGGAACTGAATTCTTTCTTTCGCCGTCAGGTTCGATCTCTTCAACATCGGACCAGCCTGTAAGTTCTTTTACCCAGGCTGACGCTCCTGCGGGTAAAAGCCCTGAGAAATTCGCCGACCCCTGATCCATCAGCCCGAACCTTCCGATGCAGCTTTTCCCTGTTTCGGATGAATATAAATTAGGTATTCCCAGCCTGTGGGCGAACATCAGACATGAGATCCCGTTCATTCCTGCATAATACCATCCGCCGTCATATGTCTGCCATTCGCACTCGGGAAGAATAACGGAGTTACTGATCAGTGCTCCGTCGTGGGCTGTTACAAGGCTGTCTGAAAGATCTTTTTCCGAAAGATATACTGAAGGTATGTCGAAGGGAGTTTCATCATATCCCGGATTGAATTCCTGCCCCGATCCGGCGTGAAATATAACAAAAGTGTTAAAATCTGAAAAATTAATTGACGTGTCGCCTGATATCTGCGACCATGTGTCCCTATAGAATTCTTTCAGCATGGAAATAAGCACATCATCACCGTTGTTCGGATTGTAGTACCATATAGGATGAGGCAGAGTCAGCACAGTATCAAGAACTGTTACCGAAGGTACTGACGTTTTCCCTTTTGACTGTGATTCAAAATAGTTCTTTACGAAAGTAAGCTGATCTTCGAAATACTCTTTATCGTGAGGTACAGCGTCGATCTGCATCGTATCCGGGTATTCCGAATTGAATTTGCCGTTACCCGTCGTATAGTTCAGTGTATCAGTTTCGAATTCTGCTCTGACCGCCAGAATTTTAATCTCGTTTATGCTTCCTTTTTCAGCCGATACTGCTAAAGGTCTTATCTGAAGATCCGATCCGGAAAGGTAAACCGCAGAAACAATTAAAAGCGCTGATATGTATTTGAAACAGTTTTTCTTCATCAAGAAGTGTTTATCCTTTTTTAGAATCCTACGTTCAGCGAAAATCTCATCGTATCCGTTAGAGGATGACCTTTTCCCGCGTCAAGATATGAGAAATCGAAAATATATTTATCGTATCTTAAGCTTGTACCGTATGTAGTAGCGCTGATATCTCCCATATCATCGTTCCAGAAACCCATCCTTAAGGAGATCATTTTATTATACCAATATTCCGCACCCAAACCGTAAACCACATCGTCGATCCCATCGTCGTCAGTCCACGAAGTGAATATCGCTTTCCAGATCGGGTCCGTATAGTTCCATTCATCTGAAGTATCTATTCCGTCTTCTCCTTCGTCAAGATCTTTCCCTTTTCTTACAAGAAGTTTTGTAAAATCGCTCGTAAGGACTAATGAATTGATGTCATCGTAGAAAAGATAGTAGGCTACTCCCGCTCTTAAAGTCGTTGGAAGAGGATCGGCCTGTTCGTAATCAATATAAGATATCTTCGGACCGAGATTAGTTACACTGACACCTATGTCAAGATCATAATCGGTCTGGTAGAGCATCCCGAGATCCAGAGCCATGCTGTGGCCGGTTCCCGATCCTTTTTCATTTCCCGCGCCTGAATCAGAAAGATGAGAATAAATGAATTTTGTGCTGAGTCCGACAAATAGGTTGTCTGACAGGTCTGTTCCGTAAGAAAGAGCCGCTGCCATTTCGTATGTTTTAAATTTACCTTCCGACACACCGGATTCGCTCATTCTTTCCTGCTCGCCCAGATACAGATAAGTTATATGTCCGCCTACGGTTCCAAGACCTTCTATTTCCTGTTTGTATGCAAGAAAGTCATAATACATGTCGTTAAGATTGAATCCGGGAAGCCAGTTCGCGTGCATGAAAGAAAGTTCTTTTCCGGTCTGTCTCGCGAGTCCGGCGGGATTCCACCACGATGCCGTTGCGTCATCGGCTATGCCCACAAATGAGTCGCCCATTCCGGTCGGCCTTGCTCCCGGAGATATCGTAAGAAATGCCACTCCCGCTTCTGACGGCCTCCCATAGGACTGAGATAGCATGATCAGCAGGAATGTAATTGCCGCGGCGTATTTTGTATTTTGAATAATTCTCATCGTATTCTCCGTTTATTCATTTCAGATTAAGTCTTTTGAACTTAATTAATATCTCTTTGTTCATTTAGTGTGTAATCTACCGCTCTGAATATGTTTTTTATAAGCGCGGTATGTGTTAAAGGGCTGACTCCTCCCGGAACTGGTGTGATCGCTTTTACAATATCTTTCACATTCTCGAAATCCACATCACCGACAAGTACTGGTGATCCGGACTGATCTTTTATCTCGTTCATTCCTACATCTACGATCACCTGATTTGAATTTACATACTCGGCAGTTATAAAATGAGGCGATCCTATAGCCGCAATAAGAATATCTGCGCTTCTGCAGATCTCCTTAAGCTTTAAGGTTCTCGAATGGCAGAGGGTCACAGTAGCATCAACCCCTTTCTGAATAAGCATATTAGCCAGCGGTTTTCCCACAATATTCGATCTTCCGATTATCACGACATGCTTTCCCGAGATCTGTATACCGGACTTCTCCAGAATATCTTTGCAGGCCTGAGCCGTGTTCGGCGTAAAAGAATCTTCACCAAGTACTGTTTTTCCTGCGTTCAGCGGATTTACTCCGTCGATATCTTTCAAAGTACTTACAGACGAAAGTACTTTTTTTTCGTCGATCTGTTTCCACATAGGAAGCATTACGATCTGCCCATGAATCTTAGAATCATCATTATTCGATTTCACAGCATTTATAATACAGGCAGTATCAGCTGACTCCGGAAACCTTTCAGTATCGGCTTTGATACCAGCCCTGCCGCAGTTTTTTATGATCATTGAAGTATAAGTTTCTACGGCGGGATCATCTGTCGCTATAATTATTTTTATCTGCGGTACTATACCTCTAGAGATCAGTTCTTCAGATCTCTTTTTAAATTCCGCATACTGTTCTTTAGCGATCGGTGCGCCTTTTAAAAGTTCAGCCAATCTTTGCTCCGGAAAGTTATTTTATTATTTCCACTGAATTTATTACTATTTTTTCGAGCGGTTTGTCCACGGGATTTCTCGGAGCGTTCTCGATCGCATGAGCAACATCCATTCCTTCTGCCACCTTTCCAAAGACTGTATGCTTTCCGTTCAGCCAGTCACATCCGGATTTTCTTGTTACTATAAAAAACTGGGAACCGTTAGTACCTGGTCCGGCATTAGCCATAGCTATTACCCCGTATTCCACCTTCGCTTTCAATTTCCCTTCAGTATCAAAACATTCATCTTCGAAATCGTAACCGGGTCCACCTGTGCCGTTGCCTAAAGGACATCCGGCCTGGATCATAAAATCGTTTATAACTCTGTGAAATATCACTCCGTTGTAAAAAGGCTTCTGTACAAGCTTGTCTGTTTTCGGATCTGTCCATTCTTTTTCACCTGATGCGAGACCGATAAAATTATCAACTGTTTCAGGAGCTATATCCGGCCATAATTCAAGCTTTATGTCGCCTTTATTCGTTTTTAGAACGGCATTTATTGTTTTCGGCATTTATTATCCTCATTAAAATTTTATTTAGGCTGTTCAACTCTTACTTTGATCATCTTTATGTCAGCAACCGGTTTATCCTGCGCGCCTTTCTCTACATCTTCGATCTTGTGAGCAACATCTATTCCTTCGATCACCTTACCGAAAACCGTATGTTTTCCGTTAAGCCATGCGCAGCCTTCTTTTTTCGTAACGATGAAGAACTGCGAACCGTTCGTATTCGGTCCTGAATTTGCCATACATATAGTTGCGTAATCCACCGGTGCTATGAGTTTTCCAGGTTTAGTCACTTTTCCAGTAAACCCGGTTTTCTGAACATAGAATTCAACCGGATGTTTCATTATCGCGTTCCCGTTCTGGTTTTTTATACATTCATCAGCTATGGCAAGCACTTCGCTGTCAACTTTTGCGGGATCGCCGTTATTTTTCTGCAAATACGGCATTATAACATTCTGGAAAACCAGAAAAGCGGTATCGTTGTCTTTTATTTCTCCCTTTACTTCTTCTCCGGGCTCGTTCGTCTCATCTTCGAACTTGTAACCCGGGTCGCCGTTCCCCTGCCCGAATGGACATCCACCCTGGATCATAAAATCCTTTATTACCCTGTGGAATATAAGTCCGTCATAGAACGGTTTTGTTACTTTTGTACCTGTTTTTGAATCTGTCCATTCTTTTGTTCCGTTAGCAAGCCCGATAAAATTATCGACTGTTTTCGGAGCTTTGTCGGGCCATAACTCTATCTTTATGGTTCCAAGTGTAGTTTCAATCGTTGCTACCGGATAATTCGGTTTTTCTGCAGTTCTTACTTCTGGTTTCTTGTCTTGTACCGTTTTAACTTCTGTTTCCACTTTCTGTGCGCATGAAAACAGAAAAAGCGTCATGATGCCGATAATGAATAATTTTTTCATCGTATTTTCCTATTTTTTTATTTTATAATTTCAAGAAGTTCCACTTCGTAGATAAGAACCGAGTTGGGCTTTATAATTCCCCTTTCTGTCGGTCCGTAACCAAGATTAGGCGGTACAAAGAATTTGAACCGGCTGCCGGTTTTCATGAGCTGCATTCCCTCTTCGAATCCTTTAATAGTGCCTTTAAGCTGAAAAACCGCAGGATTTCCGGTTTTGAACGTATTTTCAAATTCCTCGCCAGTTACCAGTGCCCCTGTATAATTGATCTTAATTTTATCCTCAAGAGTCGGTTTCGGTCCGTCGCCTTCTTCAAGAATTATATACTGCAGACCGCTTCTTGTAACTCTCACACCCTGGTTCTTTCTGTTTTCAGCCATAAAATTCTTTGCAGCTTCAATCTCATTCTGACTATTTTTTCTCACTACGTCCATCTCTATTTCTGTAAGCAACAGGGGTCTTTTCTTCACATGATCAATAAAACCCTGAATGTAAGCATCGGAATTAAATCCCTCACCGATTTTTTCGAAGCTTTTCGCCATATCTATACCGTAAACATAGCTCTCTTTCTGAGCTTTTGTTTTCAGATCATCTTTTGTCAGTTGAGTTATTTCATTGTCATTTGATTTACTGCATCCTGCTAAAATGACCGCAGCTAATATAATCACTGCGTAAAACTTAATTTCTTTCATCTATATCTCCTCGTTTTAATTTATACATGAACATTTAACCTTTTTGATCGACCTCAGTTCAAATCAAAGCACAAATATATCGATTATTTATTAACTCTACAAGTTTTTTATTGATTTTATCTTATAAAAAACGCATTTTTCACTCACGTAACGACAATGCAAACGGAGATAATAATGCTTGAAAAACAAAGGACCATAAGTAAAAGTGCTGAAATTTCAGGTGTCGGACTTCACACAGGCTGCCGCTCTGAATTGATATTTAAACCAGCTCCGGAGGATTTCGGAATTGTTTTCAGAAGAACAGATTTGTCTGAACCGGTCGATATTCCGGCGAACATTGATTATGTGGATAGTATATCCCGCGGAACGATATTAAGTAATAAAGGCATAAAGATACATACAGTTGAGCATGTACTTGCAGCCATTTCCGGACTGAACATCGATAATATTCTTATTGAGTTGAACGCAGAAGAACCCCCTGTAATGGACGGAAGTTCAATTGATTTCGTTAACCTGCTTAAAGATATTATCGTAGAACAGAACAAACCCAGGCAGTATTTTGAAGTCAAGGAGATAATGGTTTATAATGATGAGCCTAAGGGTATCCAGCTTATCGTTATGCCTGCTGACAAATTCAAGGTAACTTATATGGTGGACTATCAGAATCCGGCTCTGGGTACTCAGTTTACATCTTTATACGATCTTGAAGAAGAATTCATAAAGGACTATGCAGCTACACGCACGTTCTGCTTTCTGACCGAGGTAGAACAGCTGAAAGAAGCCGGTCTTATAAAAGGCGGATCACTTGATAATTCCGTTGTTATTCTCGATAGGGAACTTAGCACGGAAGAAAGAAAAGCTGTTGAAGATAAGCTGGGAATGGGAAAAGGTATTATTCCTGAAACAGAGGGTGTTCTGGGTTCAGTTGAAATGAGATTCAAAAACGAACCTGTCAGGCACAAAGTTCTCGATCTTATCGGAGATCTGACGCTGCTTGGAAAACCCGTTAAAGCCCACTTCCTGTGCGCTAGAGGCGGACACGGATCACATATAGAGCTTGTTAAGATGCTCAAAAAAGCTGTTGAAAAACACGAGATCATCAACAAATTTAAAAGAAGCGCGAATGAAGATTATGTTTTTGACGTTAAAGACATTATGAATCTTCTTCAGCACAGGTTCCCGATGCTGCTTGTCGACAGGCTGCTTGAACTTACTCCCAACGAAAGGGTCGTCGGTCTGAAGAACGTAACCATGAACGAAGATTTTTTCAACGGCCATTTTCCAGGAGAACCAGTGATGCCCGGCGTGCTGATAATTGAAGCTATGGGTCAGACGGGCGGTCTTCTTCTAATGAATTCTATTGAAAATCCGAGCACAAAGTTAGTCTATTTCACAGGTCTTGATAATATAAAATTCAGAAGGACCGTTGTTCCAGGAGATCAGCTTATAATGCATGTTGAGATCACAAGGCCCTTGTCGCACGGTATCTGTAAAATGAAAGGAATCGCTTATGTTGACGGACAGAAATGCGCAGAAGCCGAAATGACCGCGATGGTTGTTGATAATAACAGAAAATAAAAATTCAAGGATATTTTATGATCCACAACACTGCAATAGTTTCATCTAAAGCCGAGATTGGCAACAATGTCGAAATAGGACCTTTTACGATCATCGAAGAAAAAGTTAAAATCGGCGACAACTGCAAGATCGGAGCTCATGTAACTCTTGCATCCGGAACAGTGCTGGCCAACGATGTTAAGGTCTTCAACGGCGCTGTTCTTGGAACCGTGCCTCAGGATCTCAAGTTCTCAGGTGAAGACACCACACTTGAAATAGGGGAAAGAACAGTTATCAGGGAATACGCGTTTCTTAACCGGGGAACTAAATACAGCTATAAAACTGTTGTGGGTAAAGACTGTTTTATTATGGCTTTCGTTCATATTGCGCACGACTGTGTAGTCGGGGACGGCTGCATACTAGCAAACGGAACTCAGATAGCCGGACACTGCAGCGTTGATAAAAACACTATCCTGAGTGGACATGTTCTCATTCACCAGTTCACTCAGGTGGGATCATACTGCATGGTAGAAGGCGGAGCGAAGATCAAAAGGGACATTCCGCCCTATTTAATGATAGCAGGAGAACCCGCAAGATTCTCGGGACTGAATAAAGTGGGTTTAAAAAGAAGAGGTTACACCGAAGAGGACATTCAGAAGCTGTCGGATGCCTACAGAACAATTTACAGAAGCGGAATAACAACTGTTGAGTCTATTGAATTGCTCGAAAGAAATTTTTCCGGTGATAAACAGATAGCGCTGATCACGGAATTTTTAAAAAGATCCAAGCGCGGTATTGTAAGATAATGTCTTTAAAAGGGATTAGATTTATAGATACCGGGTCTAATCACGGCCGTTTCAACATGGCAGCTGATTATTATACAGCAAGATACCTTCTTGACAAACCTGCATTCAGGGTTTACCGCTGGGTTCCGTACTGCGTATCGCTCGGTTATCATCAGAAACTGGAAGAGATCGATACAGAATTGTGTAAGGAACGCGGATTCGATATTGTGAGAAGGGAGACTGGCGGAAGAGCCGTATTTCATTCAGAAGAACTTACTTATTCGATGATAATCCCTAAAGAATCGGAATTTTATTCAGATTCTATTCTCGATGTATATAACAGGATCAGCAACGTACTCGTAAAAGCTCTCCAGGCGTCCGGAATAAAAGATGCGGATCTGAAAAAAGGAAAAGCGCCGGATTTTAAAGAACTTTACAAAGAAAAACTTTCATCGGTGTGCTTCTCCTCTACATCAACCTATGAAGTTGTTATCGGCGATAAAAAACTTGTCGGAAGCGCTCAGAAAAGACTTAAGGAATCTGTGCTTCAGCACGGCTCAATACTTGTCGGAGATAAACATCTTGAACTGATCAATCTTTTGAATATTGAAGAAAGGCTGAAAAGTAGATTTACACAAATCACAAAAAGCAAGACCGCTTCTGTTACTGATGTAATCAATATTAAAGATCATGAAACATTTTACTATGACTTGAAAAAAGAATTACGCAAAGCACTTGAAGATGAATTCGGAGAAAACATCGAAAATTACAGCTTCTCAGAAAAAGATTTACTTGAAATTAATAAGATTGAGAGTTATTTTAACCTTTAAGAATTTTCAAAAAAGGAGACAAAATGAAAAAAATAATTATAGCATCCATTCTTACGCTGATTTATCAGGCTTATGCTCTTTTCGGAATCGGCGGTCATATCGGAATAGATGACACTAATGTCAGCGGAAAAACAGTTGACGCATATTCGATAACAATGTCTGGGTACGATTACTCATATAGTCTGTCTAGGGACGGTATAAAAGCTCCGTTAACATTCGGCGCTCAGATGTATTTCGACATTCCCATAATCCCGATTGGTTTTGAAGCTGATTTTGAAGGCGTATGGGCATCATATTCGTGGAAAGGTGCGAATAAACTTACCGGACCGGGTGGAAATGATATAGAATTAAGATTCACCGGTTATGATTATCCTGTTTCAGAATATAAAGAAGAATTCGATTTCGTTAAACTCGGAGTTGACGTTACAGGCAAATGGTATATATTTTCTTTGCCACCTGTGGTTAACACTTTTAAATTCTATGTAGGCGGAGGTGTCGGTTTTTATTTCATTACTCCGATAGTTACAGAAAAACTTATTAAAACCGAGCTTGAGAAAAATTATGCCGATCACCTACCGTCAAATGATCAGATATCATTCGATGTCGATGAATATATCGAAAAAGTTTCCGTATTCGGATATCACGCAGTTGCCGGTGTCCAGCTTAAAATCCCTGCACTGCCTGTAGCTTTCAATGTCGATTATAAATACGTATCGACCCCGGAGAACGATTACGGCGATGCTACGAACGAATTCAGCATAATCAAAGGAAGCTTAAGCTTTTATTTATAATTATCGTTAAATTAATCGTTCAACAATAGCACCATCAGCTCGGAAAAACTGATCCCGCTTGCTTTGGCTGACTCGGGCACAAGCGACAGCTCGGTCATTCCCGGCAGATTGTTTATTTCGAGGAAGTAGAATTTTCCGTCCTTTTCTGACAAAATGAAATCTATCCTAGCGTAATCTTTGCACCCTACCGCGGTATATATTTTCTCCGCATAAGAATTAAGAATTTTAACCTGCTTATCAGTCAGTTCCGCAGGGCATACGTGGGTTGTTACGCCCGGAGTATATTTATGCTCGTAATCATAGAATCCTTCGTTCGGGATAAGCTCGATAGAGTGGAACGCATGCCCTTTTATCACAGGTATGGAAAGCTCTCTTCCATTTATATATTCTTCGATAAAATATCTGTCTTTGACCTGTTTCATCATTTTTACTGTCGTTTCAAGATCTTTTTCAGAATGAATGATCGATACTCCAACCGAAGAACCCTGACCGAGCGCTTTGATGACAACCGGATAGCCATATGGTTTTAAAAGTTTTTTTAAAGCAGTAATACTATAATCTTTTTCAGAAATAAATTCCCATTTCGCCGTGGGGACACTGACGCTTTTAGCAATTACTTTGGACATGTTCTTGTCCATGCATACCGCGCTTGTCTTATGGTCCGATCCGACATAAGGTATCTGAAGAAGTTGCAAAAGCGCCTGAATTTCGCCGTTCTCTCCTTCACCGCCGTGGAGGCCGACAAATACTTTATCAGGTTTAAGTTTTACAAGCTGTTTTGAAAGCTCGAGAACATTTTCCGGGGTATTTTTCACATCGCCTTTTTCAGCATATTTAAAATTTTTATCCGCAGTGTAAACTTCTTTCGGAAATGCGGTATCCATAAAAAAGCTTTCATATCCGGCGATGAAAATTCCTCTGGCTACGGCCTGACCTGTTTTTAAGCTGATCTCCCTTTCTGTTGAAAAGCCGCCGCATATTGTTAAGATCTTTTTCATAAACTTCCCTTGTTTAATTTTGAAGAATTATAACGAAAATACCTGGTAAATAAAACAAAAATTAAATAAATTTCCCTTTTCATTTTCTGATAAAATGTCCTATTTTGAACAACAACAAAGACGGGAGCATTATGAAATACTTATCGGTCCTTGTCACCCTTCTTACGTCAATCCTTATTTCCGGCGAATTGACATTCACTTATGAATTCGAAAAACCTTACGTTGCTGATAATAAAGTATTCATGTCTGGATGCGACCGTTCCATAATCGCTTTTTCACCTGCTCTTGTTTTAAAACAGGTCAGACTTCTGCTTCCTGACGGAGAAAAAGCTGTTTCGTATGAAATCGAATATGGAAAGCCTGTTACTCTTGAAGGGACTTTTGACATTTCGCCGGTAGAGGCTTCGGGCAGACTCTCAGTCGAACCTCCTTCTAATATTAAAGGAAATAGATCTGAAGTATATTCGAAAGATGAATTTTATCCTGTAAAATTGAACTCGGAAAGGTTCTTCACTCAGTATAAGAACGGGCATCCGGTATTTATGACAATATTAAATCCCGTTCAATACAATCCTATTTCAAAAAATCTCAGATATTTTCCAAATATGACGATTCATATAAGCACCATATCAGATTCAAAGTCTTTGAAGATGAAGAAGAACACCTCCCAAATCCAGACCGCTTTAAAAAAACTGGTCGATAATCCTGATGATGTAATATTTTCAGATTATGACGATAAAGTAAAATCGGGTTACGATTATCTTTTAATCACTCCCTCATCTTATATTTCCGATTTCACAAACTTTGTAAGCTTCAATCAGAGAAGGGGACTTGCTACGTCCGTAAAATCTGTCGAAACTATCTATTCAGAAATGTCAGGCACTGACAATCAGGAAAAGATCAGGAACTATATAATTCAGGAATATACTAACAACAGTATTTCTTATGTTCTGCTTGGTGGAGATAATGAACTCATACCCTGCAGAGGATTTAGAGCAGAAATAATGGATTACGGTACAGATTACTACGATGAAACAAATATTCCTGCAGATATGTATTACGGATGTCTTGACGGGACATGGAAAACAGGCTCAAGCAGCTATTATGGTGAATCAGGCAGCGAAGATCTTTTGTGGGAGGTATATGTTTCCAGGTTCGCTGTTGACAGCAGGACCGAAGTTAATAATCTTATCCAGAAAACGATTGAATATTCCGAGCAGCCGATCGCGGGAAAAACCGCAAAAAATCTGCTGGTCGGCGAACTTCTCTGGAGTGCAGATCCTGATCTTGGATGGGTGGATTCTTACGGAGGCGACTGTATGGACGAGTTTCTGGGAACATGCACGAATAACAGTTATTCCACAACAGGTTTTTCTAATTCATGGCTGACATCAAAAGTCTATGAAAGGGATCTCGGTTCATGGACTAAAACAACTTTGATAAATAAGATCAAGAATGATGATGTTACATGGATCGATCATCTTGGACATTCAAGTAATACCTACAATATGAAACTCTACAATACGGATATTACTACGACAAATTTCAACAATGACGGATCATCCGCAGCGGCTTTCATTCTTTATTCGCAAGGCTGCTATTCGGGATCTTTTGATAACAGAGATCACTACGGAAGTTATATTACAACGGACTGTATTGGAGAAGCTTTCACTACATTGTCTAACGGCGCAGTGGCTTATATCGGTAATTCCAGATATGGGCTTGGGTCTCCTTTCAATACTGACGGTTCAGGCCAGAGATTCCACAGATATTTTCACCACGCCGCGTTCAGTCAGGGAATTAATAATCTCGAGAAAATGAACGCCTATTCAAAAGAGGTTAACGCAGCTTTGATACTCGAGGATGATATAAATGTCGGACCTTATTTCGGCCAATGCAAATGGATAGCTTACACCGTGAACGCCCTGGGTGATCCTGCACTGGATATCTGGACAGCTGAACCACAGAGTATTACCGCATCTGTTTCTGATTCAGTTGGACCGGGAGGTTCAAGCGTAGAAATGCTTGTTGATACGGATGTGCCTGGAGCAACTGTAGCGGTCTTTTTCGAAGGTTCATATCTTTACGCTCTTACTGCAGATTCAAACGGCAACGCTATGCATTCTGTTGATCCTACAGCTGGAACCCTTGAATACTATGTTACTAAACATAATCATTTCCAAGAATATTTAACTTTCGAAGTTGTTCCACCGCTAGATTCTCCGTTAAATGTAGTAACTTCTGTATCATCAGGCTTGCTAACTATAAACTGGAATGCCGTATCAGGCGCTAATTCCTATAGGATATACAGCGCTGACGAACCTTATGGAAATTATACACATCTGATAACGGTCGGAACTAACTCCTGGAGCACTTCAGCTGCTGTAGTAGCAAAAAAGTTCTATTATGTTATAGCTGACAGCGAACAAATAAAATAGAAAATATTCAGCCATTAAGTTTATCGAAATATCTAAATACCTGAAAAGAAAATAAATTATTGAAAGAAGCGGATATTTATCATATATTTATCCGCCATGAAAACAGAACACGTATATATTCACTTCCCCTTCTGCGTATCAAAATGCCCGTACTGCGATTTCTTTTCCATTCCCTTTAACGATCCGGGAATTCATAAGAAATATATCGGCTATCTGCTTAAAGAGGTCGCCAATTATAATGAAATAACAGGACATCTAAAAAGCCTGTACATCGGAGGCGGTACTCCTTCGCTTATGCACCCGGATCTATTAGAAAAGATACTCAGCAGTTTCAGTTTTTATCCTGAATGCGAAGTCACGATCGAAGTAAATCCGGCAACAGCTGACTTTAATAAATTAAGATCCTTTAAAGATCTCGGAGCGAACAGGATCTCTATCGGAACGCAGTCTTTTATTTCGTCCGATCTTAAAACGCTAGGAAGATCCCACGATGCAAATGATATTTACGAATGTTATGAAAACGCTAGAAAAGCCGGTTTTGAAAATATCAGCATTGACCTGATTATCGGAATTCCCGGCCAGACTCCTGCTTCCGTTCAGTTTAACGCTACTGAGGCTGTGAACATTGCTCCGGAACATATTTCAACCTATATACTGACATTTTACGACCATACGCCATTTTACAAAAAACTTGAAAGAGCTGAGATATTCAAGCATGATGACGACACGGAAATGGATTTTTTTGACCTTACTTCAGAGATATTAGAAAAATACTGTTATAAAAAGTACGAGATATCGAATTACTCGAAACCGGGAAAAGAATCGATCCACAATTCAAATACATGGAACTTCGGCAGCTATCTTGGCCTGGGAGCGGCCGCGCACTCTTTTTTTGGCAAAACGAGATGGGAAAATCCCAGATCGATCGAAAACTGGTATTACTCTGTTGTTAATTGCCGTAAAGCCTACAAAGAAACACAGTCAGACACTGTGTCATTAAAAAATGAATTCATAATGCTGGGGCTAAGAAGAACAGACGGTCTGAATACAGGATATTACAGAGCCTTTTTCGGATCGGACATCATGGAAGATTATAAAGTCAGCTTAAACAAGTATCTCAATAACAAAATTCTCGTTAAAAACGGTGAATGTATCAGGTTCGATCAGAAAAAGATCGGGATCTTCAATTCTGTGGTTTCAGATATAATTCTTTAGTTCATACCTCAAAATCAATAATAGCTTTATCTTCGATCACGCTCTCTATATAGGCTTTGACCTTCACGTGCTCAGGATTGTTAAGATAGTGCTCAAGATCCTTTTTGTTGCTGAACTCGGTGTAAAGTATCACATCATAAGCCTTTTCAGCGCTGGAGAAATTCATGCCTACTTCCATAGCTTTTATCTCTATAATAGTGGAAGTAAGCCTCTCGAGTCTCTTTTTAATTTCAAGAGCGTTCATAGCGCTGTCCGCCGCACCGCGGTCTTTTTTCATTTTCCACATAACGATGTGTTTGATCATTTCGCCTCCCTTAGTTACTTTCCCCTCTCGTCTCCCCATATCGATTTATGAAGCTGTATCTGATACCTTACTTTCAGACCGTCCTTCAATATCATTTCAGCTATATCCCTGTGTGATATTTCTGACCCTTTTACTTTTGATACAAGCACATTGCATCTTTCCTCCAGCCTGAACCTCAGATAGTATTCCTTGAATTCATTATAATCAATAATATTCTTCAGAACAAACTTTATTTCATCTTTTTTTGAGAGATATTTTAAATTATCTTCAAGAAAACTTCCGCTCTCTCCCGATCCATTCAGTTTGATATCGACTATATTGATAATCCTATCGGGCAGACCTGCAATGGGGATGCTTCCGTTGGTTTCGACAAGGATCGTTTTTGACTCATCTATCAGATTTACTGCTTCGATGAGCGCTTCGATTTGAAGAAGCGGTTCACCTCCGGTAAATTCAGCGAGCAATGCTTTTGAAGAATTAATTCTTTCAGCAACTTCCGCCGGGCTCATGTATGTTCCTTCGGAATAAGCGTACTTCGTATCGCACCATTCGCATCTGAGATTGCATCCGGTCAACCTGACGAATACGCAGGGAAGTCCTGCGTATGATGACTCGCCCTGAAGCGACTCGAATATTTCATTTACTTTAAGTATCATTTTCCGTAAACAGTCTTCGCTTCGTTACCTTCAAGCACCAAAAGTTTGCCTGCAGGTATTTCAGGTGAAACGGCGTCAGTAATAATCTTCTTAAACTGTTTACTGTCTTTGCACCTGTTATAAATTTCGTTTATCGAATCGTTCCTAATGTAGTTATAAACAATGTGTTTACCTGTCTTGTTCTCATCGGCTACGAATACATCTTTTTCGAGCATTGACAGAAATTCAGTTTCGCAGAAGGCAGGGATGAGGACAACATTCTCGCCGTTAAGTTTGTTTTTCAGAACCATTTCAACCTCCATTTTCTCGAACGGAAGAAGAAAAATACCGGGTTCGTTTGTCGAGAATTTTTTATAGAACTCATATTCATCTGCAAGCGGTTCAATTCGGGATATGCTCTTGTGGAACAATTCCTTATCCTCGAAATTATCACCCCAGCTCGATCCGAAATTCAAAAGCTTGGAAAGCTCTTTGTTGATCGTTCCGAAAACGGTCTCACCCGATATGATCTGTTTATCGATCCCGCACTGAAACAGATCCGCAGCAAGATGCTGTAAATTTCCCAGTGAATCAGTAAAAATAAAGACCTGTCTGCCTGAATCAATAGCGGATTTAATCTGATCATAAGGAACTGGCATAAATCCAAATCTCTGTTTTAATGATGAAGCTATTATGAAATCATAATCGGAAATATCAGTGTCGGAACCTTTTAAAAGTCCTGAACTTTCTGAAGAATAGTAATTTAGATAAACTGTCTTATGGCTTGAATCCCTGAGTTCGACTATCGATGACCCTGGAAGTGACCCGGACGAGAAGAATTTTATGTTTACCAGTCCTTTAAAATTATAACCTTTTCCCATCGGCGTTATCCTTATTACTCTTTCGTTCAGGTTGTCAACGTCCCTCCTGCTGAAATCCGCACAGCTGCTTGTTAGCGCAATACTGGGATTGTTAAGCTCTCTCATCCATTTTATCCTGGCGATCTTAAAAGATATGTCAGAAGTAAAGAGCTTTGCGTTGGGATTTGCTGACATTATCTGCGGTATGACCCGTACCTGCTCGTCCAGCGCGTTCGTCATTATTACTATGTCAATATCGCTGCCGTCGTATTCGTATTCCGGATCTATAAGTATCTTCACGCCTGTAATATCCGTAAACAGTGAAGTTTTTTTATCTTCAGTTCTCAGACCTGTTAGTTTCATGTAATTGTTTTCTTCAGACAATTCGATCCTGTTCCTTATCCTGTCAAGTCTGTCAATTATCATCTTTCTAATGTCGCCGCTGTATTCGACGAACTCAAGTTCAAACATCATTGTGCCGAGTTTTGCCTGATTCTGAAAATAAGGCTCTACCGCTCTTGAAAGATCTTTGTTCCCTGTGTAGAAGATCAGATATTTTCCTGTTATCTTTTCAAATATAAGATACTTTACAGAGAAGTTCTCGTTCAGAAGTGAGTTCTGTAGCTTGAACTGAGTTAGAGCCGTATCTATTTTCTCCCTTACGAAGATGTAATTCTGGTAAAAACTGTTCAGATAGCTTATGGTCTTGCCGTCTTCAGGCACTAATACAATATCGAAATTATCGAAAACATATTCCTTGATCTCATTGAATACTTTCAGGAGGTTCTTGTAGAATTTACCGTAATTCGTATCTGGTTCTGAAATAAAATTGACAATATAACCTGTTCCCGGTTTAAAATTTACATCTAGGATCCTTTCTGCCACGGATAAAGTCGGCTGCTTGCTTTCAAAAACGATCTTATTGAAGATATTCTCGTTTTTTCTTACGTATTCAAGGATTATTTCGAGTATTTCCTGCGGTGATTTACCCGTTTTTCTGACGGTATAGTTTCTCTGAGGCTGAGATTTAACTTCCTGAGGCTGCGGAACTTTCTCTTTTTCTTCATCATCTAGATATTCTTGCCGAACAGCTATGCTTATATGGGCCTTCAGTTCCGCTTTGAGTTCGTTAAGCCTCTGATCTTTTTCCTCACGGATGTTTTTTATTTCCTCAAGAACGTTTTCGGTTATCTCTAAATTCTCCGAACAAATAATTCTGTCTATGCAGTCGACGTCTTTATAAAGTGAGACCATCTCGGAAATACCGTTATAACCTGATGCGAATTCGACACATTCATAACCTGAATAATTTTCATCATAACTGATAATGCTGCTTTTTGATTCTGCAATTGATTTCTTAGCGTTTTCAAGAAGAGACATGTTCATTTCTTTAATTTCATCGGGCATTCCGTCAAAATCGAGAGAATTCATATAACTTATTGTTTTTTTACTTTTTTTGATCCTTTCTACAGAATCAGTATTGATCCTGATGCCTTTCGTCAGCTCTCTTATAATTTCTTTCATTTTTTTAGTCTCCATAAATATTTACAGAATATTGAATATATGATTTAAGATTAATAAAATCAAGCGTCTGTTGTTAATCTTTATTAATTATCGGTTTGCCGTTGGACTGCATTTGATTTATATTTCCGGTCTATGAAAGATCTTAGCAGTAAATATATGGAAATTGCGATAAAACTTGCCTTAAAAGGAGCAGGAAAAGTAAGTCCCAACCCCATGGTCGGAGCTGTTATCGTAAAGAACGGCGTGATCATCGGAAAAGGCTATCATAAAGCCTATGGTCAGAACCACGCTGAAGTCAACGCTTTCGAATCCTGCGTAACCGATCCTGCAGGCGCCGATATGTACGTTACACTGGAACCGTGCTGCCATTTCGGTAAAACTCCGCCCTGCACCGGCAGAATTATCAGGGAAAAAATTAAAAGGGTTTTTATAGGTTCGGGCGATCCCTCTCCTCATGCGGCTGGAAAAGGAATTGTTCAGCTGAAGAACGCCGGAATAGAAGTAGTTACCGGGGTATGCGAAAAGGAATGCACTATCCTGAATGCCGCTTTTTTAAAATTCGCAACAAAGAAAACTCCGCTGATCGTTATCAAAGCAGCGGTTTCAGCGGACGGATGCATGGCGGCAGATTCTGGCGATTCCAAATGGATCACGAATGAAAAAAGCCGTAAATATTCTCACAGGCTTCGCAGTTTTTATGACGCTGTCCTTGTCGGAAAGAACACCGTAATTAACGATGATCCCGAACTGACAGTAAGACATGTGAAAGGTAGAAATCCGGTAAGAATTGTTCTTGACAGCAGGCTTGAGATACCTTCATCTGAAAAAGTGTTCGACGGCACATCAGAAACGATCGTTATCTCCTCAAATTCTGCTGATAACAAAACGGCTGAAACCTTTTTGAAAGACAGAGGTATAACTGTATTAAAGGTAGATATGAAAGACGGCTTTCTGGATTTGAAAACTGCTTTTATGCTGCTCGGAGAAAGAAAAATAACATCGGTAATGGCTGAAGGTGGAGGCACTATTCACAGCTATCTCTTAAATAACAGGATTGCTGACAGACTGAATCTTTTTACTGCTCCGGTTCTTATTGGAAGCGGTAAAAGATTTTTTTCAGGATCTGATTTCAGCTCCGTTGACAGTTCAATATGGCTTGATATAATTGATATCAAACATTTTGGAGACGATATTTTCACCGATGCTTTCTTGAGGTACAGGGATTGAAAATTACAAAAGAAACGAATTTTCTTCTTGCCTCCGATTTTTTTACGATCGGGCTTTCAACTGTGATCCTTTTTATAATAAAATTCAAATCGGCTTATTTTAAAACTTACACAGAACATTCATATTACGAACTTATCATAATAATACCGATACTTCTTCTTTTCTGGCTGGTGATCTTTCATATAAAGGACCTCTACAAATCCTTCTATTTCAGAAGCGCGATCGAAATCGCTTTAAGCAGCGTTTCGGGACTGACATTAGGCATTGTTATACTCTATGTAATTACAACGATGAATTTTCACGAATTTTCGGGAAAAGGTCTTCTCATTTATTATTTACTTCTTCTATTTTTCGTAGTATCAGGAAGGGTTGTCTTCAAGATAGTACTAAATCATTTTCTGAAAAAAGGGGTAGGACTCCGCAACGCGCTGATAATAGGCTATAATAAATCCTCAAAAAAGATTATCAGGGAGTATCAGAAAGGCCGGCTTCTCGGACTGAACATCCTGGGATTCATCGACGACGGTAAGAACAATCCCGAATATCAGGGATTTAAGACCTTAGGCGATCTTGATGTGTTTGAAAATATAATCAAAGAAAATCATGTGCGTGAGATAATTATCTCTGTCGAAGTAAAAGATCCTTTCCTGATAAATACGATAATTTTAAAGTCAAAGGATCATAACGTCTATTATAAGGTCGTACCGTCGCTGGAGGACATTATAAGCGGTAATGTAAGGACATACGAACTTTTCGGGTATAAGCTCCTCGAACTTTTCCCGGACATTTTGTCACCTTTCCAGAGAGCATTAAAAAGGGCTTTCGACATTATAGTATCTCTCGTTCTTTTAGTACTGACTTTACCCATAATGCTGATCTCTGCAATTATTATTAAATTGGATTCCAAAGGCAGTATCATCTATACGCAAGACAGAGTAGGGAAGGATTTTAAGGAGTTCACTCTTTATAAATTCAGATCTATGATGGAGAACGCTGAAGCAGAAACAGGCGCGGTCTGGGCAATAAAAGGAGATACAAGAATTACGAAATATGGTAATTTTATGAGAAAAACCCGTATAGACGAGCTTCCTCAGCTCATAAATGTTCTGATGGGTAATATGAGCTTCGTAGGACCAAGACCTGAGAGAAAAGTTTTCGTGGACAACTTTATTCAGGCAATACCTTATTACTATAAAAGGCTTCATGTAAAGCCCGGTCTGACCGGCTGGGCGCAGGTTAAACATAAATATGACGAATCGTTCGATGACGTAAAGGAAAAACTTAAATACGACCTGTATTATATTGAGAATATTTCACTTAAGCTCGACTTTATTATATTGTTTTACACAGCTAAAGTCGTAATAAATTTTAAAGGACATTAATTCCGGAGTAATAAATGATGAAGAAATTCCTCACGATTTTAACCCTGATCTGCGCATTTTCTGTATTCGCCCAGAATGAAGAACTTATGAAAATGTACGAGAAGATCACGGGAAAAGATCTTAAAAAGGAACTTGAGACTTTGAAAAACAAACCTGTGCCCCAGAAGTTCGAAACAAAGACAGCAGAAGCCGATACGGTCAGTGTCCCTGACGAAGAATTTTTCCATGAACCTGAAAAGGCTGACTCTCTGGAACAGAAAACATATTTTGAAAAATACGTTTCAGGTGAACTGATCGACCCGTACAAAACCGATCTGAAGCAGTTCCGGATAGATTTTTCTTCGGTCAGAACTAACCTGAATTATAACAGGCAGATCCCTGACGCCTATGAAGTAAATTCGGGTGATGTTTTCGCAATAGATATCTGGGGGGCGATGGAAAAAAATTACGTAATTGAAGTTAACAATGAAAATTTTATTATCATTCCGCAGATAGGAAAAGTTGATATTTCCGGAATGAATTATAAAGAAGCTAAAAATACTATCTCTTCAAAACTCGATAAGATCAACGGTATCAAATACAGCGTAAGAATAAGTGAAGTAAAACCTATAACTGTTTTTGTCGTCGGGAACGTTCACAAACCCGGTGTTTATAATGTTTCGCCTTTTACAAGCATCGTGGAAGTTCTTGCAGTTGCGGGAGGGGTCACTCCTGAAGGTAGCTTAAGGAACGTCGGCCTTGTTTCTGAAAAAAGCGGTTCAAAATATATCGATCTATATTCTCTGATTTTCTTCGGGAAAAATCCGGTATCAGTTCTTGAATCCAATATGACGATATTCGTTCCTCTTATAGGAAAACAGGCTGCCGTAGCCGGGAACGTTAAAAGAGAAGGTATATTCGAGTGCCTGAACGGTGACAAGCTCTCAGACATTCTGAAGATCGCGGGATCAACACCCTTTTCCGATACTTCGAGAATTGAGATCGAAAGGCTTGATAAAGAAGGAAGAAGCGAAGCTCTTTCAACTTCTTTAAAAGAAGACCCGAAGATCGCAGATGGTGACATAGTCAGGATATTCTCGACGCTAGTATTCAATTCGAAATATGTTTATCTGAAAGGAAATTTCAGGCACAACAAGAAAATACAGTTCACAGACGGCATGAAACTGGGTGATGTTATGACCGATAAAGAAGTTCTGTACGAAAATACAGATCTAAATTATGCGAACGTAATTCGTAAAAACGGCCTCGGGAACAGGGATATTATGATAAATTTCTCCCCGTTAAGCGTAATCAACCGGCTCGGAGATCACGACCTTGCTCTATTTCCGCGTGATACTGTTGAAGTATTCAGCCTTGACAGCGTATCATTTTTCCCGTCAGTTGAGATCACCGGTGAAATTAAAAAACCCGGCACATACAAATTCACAAAAGATATGAGCGTGTCCAACCTTCTGTCATTCTGCGGAGGACTGACCAGCGTTGGAGATATAAAAAATATCATAGTTATAAGAAGCAACGCCGAAAAGGGATTTGAATATTTTTCAGAAGTACAGGCCGACAGCTTTTTGCTTAAATCTGACGACAAAATACATGTGTTCGATTATACTGCAAAAAATCCTGTTCAGAAGGTTGGAATATGGGGTAATGTAAAAAACCAGGGTAACTATATACACTCTGACGGTATGAGCGCGTACGACCTTTTAAGCCTGTCAGGAGGCTTCAGAAACGATGCGATGACGGATTCTGTCGAAGTCGTTTCTGGTATAAATAAGAAAAACAGGATCCTGAAAACAAGCTGGTACAGCCTTAAACAGCTTGACAATATATTGCTTGAACCTAATGATGTTGTTTTCGTGAGAAGAATAAGAGACTACGCGAAAGTGAATTTCGTCAAGATAATCGGAGAAGTACAGTTTCCGGGGATGTATGCTTTAAGGGAAAATGAAGAACTTGCAGATCTTCTTGTCAGATGCGGCGGATTTACCAAAAACGCTCAGATAAAGTCAACTCAGATATTCAGAGATGAAGTTAAGAAAAAACAGGCCAGCAAGATAAAAGAACTGAGAGATGAATTAAACAACAAACTTCAGGTTCAGATGATCATGTCCGGAGATAAGGATCTTGCAGGCGCGCTGAATATTGCGAAATTCGATTCGGTTGAAGCTTCAGGAAGGGTGATCCTTGATATTGACGAAAAGGGAAACCACGAAGAATTCTTCTTCCAGGATAAAGATTCTATCTACGTCCCGCCGGTATCAAGAACGATAATCGTTATGGGTGAAGTATATCAGCAGACCGCTATCACCTTCAACAGCAAAAAAACTGAGGTTAAATATTACCTAGACAAAGTCGGCGGTATAACGAGTACCGGAGACAGGGACAATATCTATGTGATTAAATCCAATGGAGAGCTCGTAAAAGAAAAAGGCTGGTTCGACAACATTATGTCGTACGATCTTGAGCCCGGGGACATGATCTATGTGCCTTACAACTACGACAGAATAGATTTCTTTCAGCTGACGAAGGATGTAACGACGATCCTGTATCAACTCAGCCTTTCTGCGGCCACAGTTTACCAGATGTCAAATTAAATCTGATATCATGAGGCTTCTGAGCAGCATACTCGAGAATTATTATGACAGTCTTCTTTTTTATAAAGGCCTTAGCGGACTTACGCTTGAATCGTACAGCAACGACCTTAAGCGCTACACGGTCTTTCTTGAAGAAAAAGGTATAAAATATCCTGATGACGTTAAAGCCGAGCATATACGCGAATTCATAACCGTTCTCAGGGATCTAGGTCTGATGATCTCTTCAGTTGTCAGAAATCTGTCATCAATACGGAATTTTCACAAATATATGGTGAATGAAGACGTTACGCAGAATAATCCTTCCCTTAACATCGATACTCCCAAAGAGCCTAAAACATATCCTGCCGTTATGACAGTTGACGAGATCGAAAAACTTTTTGCGGCAGTTGATACGGAATCTGATCTGGGTAAAAGGGACAGGGCGATGCTTGAAATGATGTACGCCTGCGGTTTAAGAATCTCAGAACTCTTGAATATTGAGTATAATTCTGTCATTTTTCCGGAAGGAATAGTCAGAGTTATCGGCAAAAGAAATAAAGAAAGGATAGTCCCGATAGGAAGCAGCGCCCTTTCATTTCTGAAAACGTATCTTTCAGACATCAGACCGGGTCTCGCCTCGAAAGGAGCTTCCAGATCCTCTCTGTTCCTGAATTCGAGAGGAGGTAAAATGTCGAGAATGGGATTCTGGAAAATAGTCAGAAAATACGTTCAGGCGGCAAATCTGTCAATTGACATTCATCCGCATACTTTCAGGCATTCTTTCGCGACCCACCTTCTTGAAGGCGGAGCGGACTTGAGATCCGTCCAGGAGATGCTAGGTCACGCTGACATAACGACAACTCAGATATACACTCACATTGACAGAGAGCATCTGAAGCAGGTTTACAGGCAGTTCCATCCGAGAGGCTGATTTTTATCTTAATATTCTTGAATATAACTGATTATTAATTTATATTTATAACTGCTGAATTAAACAGGTAAATTATGCGCCGGTCGTTCGAATTATTCATAGCCCTCAGATATCTTCAAAGCAAGAGAAAGACCGCTTTCATTTCCACGATAACCTATATCTCTTTTATCGGCATAACGCTCGGAGTCGCAGTCCTTGCTATTGTGATGTCCGTTATGAACGGCTTTGAGTCGGAAGTCAGAACTAGATTCATATCGAACGATTCTCACATCCGCATCCGCTCATTCAATGACAGGCCTTTTCTTTATGATGACGATCTGAGGAACCTTCTTCTTTCCGATTCTATGATAAAAGGGCATTCGCCTTTTATAGAATCCTACGGAATGATCAAAGGCGATTATACCGAAGGTTCTCTTGTAAGAGGAATAGACATGAGCACAGTTCAGTCCGTCTCTCTATTAAAAGGTCAGATCGTAGCAGGAAAACTCGGATTCGATACAACTCAAACCGGCCTTCCCGGCATAATCCTCGGAAAAGGAATGGCGGATAAGACAGCTTCGATCATCGGAAGCGAACTTTTTATAATTTCACCAGCCATCAGCAGCACGCTTTCGCAGCCGCCCGTGATGAAATTCGAAGTGACAGGGATTTTCGAGACAGGCCTGGCAGAAATTGACGGCAGTCTTTCTTATATTTCTCTTGAATCAGCCCAAAAGATATTCAAGATGCCTGAAATGGTGAACGGAGTTTATGTCGATCTTTCTTCGATCAGACATACAGACAGAATGAAGGAAATTCTGAATTCAGAACTTGAATATCCTAAAAATGCGGTATCATGGAAAGACATGCATAAGAACCTTTACGCGTGGATGGAGATCGAAAAAATGATGATGGGCACAATATTGAGCCTTATAATAATTATAGCCGCTTTCAATGTGCTGTCGAGCCTTATCATGATCGTTATGGAAAAGAAACAGGAGATAGGCATCCTGATGGCTATGGGCGCTACAAAATCCGTTATCATGAGGATATTCATGCTTCAGGGAATGATAATAGGAGTTGCCGGCACCGTTCTGGGTCTGATCATCGGTTCGGCAGTATGCCTGATCCAGCTCAAATACAAAATAGTTTCACTTCCGGGCGAGATCTATTTCATAAACGCTATGCCGATAAAAATGCTTATGAGAGATTATATCATCATCGGCGCAGTATCTCTTCTGTTAACATTTTTATCTACAATTTATCCATCAAGACAGGCGGGCAGAATGCTTCCCGCGCAGATAATAAGGGACGAATAAATCAAAGAGAAAATTATGCTTGTGAACGTAAAAGGACTTTATAAACGATATCTGATTGGCAAAAAAGAAATACCTGTGCTGAAAGGCATAGATTTCTCAATAGAGACAGGCGAAATCGTTGCTGTTATGGGAAAAAGCGGAGCCGGTAAATCGACTCTGTTAAACCTTATAGGAACGCTTGATAAACCGGACAGCGGAGTTATCGAGTTCAAAGGTGAGAATATTTTAAAATATGATGACAGGAAACTCGCGCGTTTCAGGAACGAAAATCTGGGATTCGTTTTTCAGTTCCATTATCTTCTTCCCGAATTTACCGCGATCGAGAACATTATGCTTCCCGGACTGATAAGAGGAGAAGACCGGTCGGCTTTATTAAAAAAAGCTGAAGAGCTCCTTGAATCGATAGGGCTTTCTGACAGAAAGCTGCATAAAAGCGCTGAGCTCTCAGGCGGAGAGCAGCAGAGGATAGCTTTCGCAAGAGCTATCATTAATAAACCTTCACTGATACTGGCAGACGAACCTTCAGGCAACCTTGACAATCAATCTTCAGAAATGCTTCATGAGATTATGTGGAACCTTGCTAGGGAGAACAAAACCGCTTTCATTGTAGTTACTCACGACAAAAATCTCGCCGATAAAGCTGACAGAATAGTAAATATCGTTGACGGAGTGATCTGAAATGAAATGCGATAAATGCGGTTCGCCAAATGTTGTGACTAAAATAGTCATTCAGGGCGATAAGAATTCCGAAGAACTTAATCTCTGCGCCGGCTGCTTTCAGACTTTTGTAAAAGAACATCCGGAGATCAGGCAGGGCGCTATGGGGCAGTCTTTGAATGAATTTCTTCTGGGTACATTAAACCTTCTCACTTCAGGAATGATATTAAAAAACCACAACACCGATACGCACGGTCATAAAACAAGAAAATGTCCGCAATGTTCAATAACATCCGAAAGAATAATTAAAGACGGTGTAGTCGGCTGCAGCGGGTGCTATGAATTCTTCAAGGATGAGATAAGGCAGTATATTTTCAGCCTTACCGGAAACGACATCAGCCGGAACGATAAAGTCAGCCTGACTGACGAGCAAAAAGCTGCTGAACTCAAAAAGAAGCTCGATATGCTGCTTCAGACTGAGAATTACGAAATGGCCGCGTCTGTTAGGGATGAGATCTTCAAGCTGAAGAGCGGTCAGAAAAAACCTTTATTAAAACAGAAGAAAATATGAAGCTGGGCATTTTAACGGCGACAATATCCGAATGCGACTTCTTCCCGAATATAATCGAGCTTCAGAATATAGGTATAAAAAAAGGTCATCAGGTCGATCTTTTTAAGAACGGCGAATTCAATCTGATAATTGAGAACGGACGCTCAGTCTTATCGTATAACGGGCAGCCTTTCGATCCGGAAGAATACGACATTATTTTGAACAGACTGTCTGTCAGAGAGAAAAGCAACGCGGAATATTATGTCGTGGAAGAATTTATGAAACGCAATATCCCGGTAGTAAATTCTCCCGATGCTATCATGAAAGCGAGAAACAAGCTGCTTTCATTACAGATTATGTCGGATCTGAACGTAATGATCACAAGATCAGCAATAATCCGGAGAACCGAAGATATAGATAGAATTACATCTTCATTCGCATTTCCTCTTATAATTAAGAACATTTTCGGATCGCTCGGAAGTTCGACACTTCTCGTTTACGATATAAAACAGCTGATCTCGATAATAGATTATATCTGGAACACGAACAGGAACGAGATCTTTCTGATCCAGGAGTTCGTTCGGTCTGAAGACAATACGGTATCCGATTTCAGGGTGTTCATTCTCGGCGACGAGATCATCGCATCAATGAAAAGAACTAATTCCGACAGGGATTTCAGGGCGAATTACAAGAGGGGCGCCGCTGTAAAAAGAGCTGAACTCACAGACACTGAGAAAGAGCAGTGCCTGAAGATCACGCGCGCATTCGGTCTGGAGATCGCCGGAGTTGATTTTATCCGGACACAGAACGGCCCCGTATTTCTTGAAGTGAATTCAAATCCGGGACTCGACGGCATCAGATCCGCTACGAAAACATCGGATTTTGACATACTGGAAAAGGTCATCGACAGGCTTAACGAACTAAAAAGGAAAAAATGAAACAGCTTACTTTCATTCTTACGGTCATAATCATTTTCGCAGGATGCAGCAATGATAAACCATCTGCAGATGTAACACCGCCCGCAGCTGATTACGAAATTATAAATATCTATCCGCACGACACATCTTTTTTTACTCAGGGGTTCGAATTTAAGGGCGATACTCTTCTGGAAAGCACCGGAAAGGAATATTATTCTAAAGTGATCTCTTACAACATCTTCACGCCTCAGATATATAAAGAAATATCGATCCCTTCAGATGTATTCGGAGAAGGCATAACTGAGCTTAACGGTCAAATATTTCAGCTTACCTGGCAGAACGAAAAAGGTTATGTTTATGACAGTTCAAATCTTTCAAAGTTGAGAGAATTTTCCTATAGCGGAGAAGGTTGGGGTATATGCAATGACGGTACTGAGCTTATCATGAGCGACGGCTCGGAAAAACTCTATTTCAGAAATCCTGAAAGTTTTAATGTAACAAAAACCGTAATTGTCAAAGACTCGAATGGCGTCTCATGCAAAAATCTTAACGAACTCGAGTATGCCGACGGAAAGATCTATGCGAACTTATGGGGGTATAATTTTATAGTCTGTATCGATCCTTTAACGGGAATGATCGTAAAAAAATATGACCTTTCGGGACTTCTTTCACCTCAGGAGTATTATGAAGCTGACGTTCTTAACGGTATCGCATTCAGGAACGGACATTTTTTTGTAACGGGAAAATTCTGGCCGAAGATCTTTGAACTCAAGCTGAATGATTGACAAAGATGCAGGTTCGAAATACATATTTTAATGTCTGAATGACAAAAAAATACTTGACATAGGAACTATAAATTTTTATATTTGGCACTGCTTTTTTAAAGCGGATGGGAAAGTAGCTCAGTAGGTAGAGCACCGCCCTTTTAAGGCGATGGTCGACGGTTCGAATCCGTCCTCTCTCACGAAAAACCCCGATTATTTCGGGGTTTTTTATTTTATTCTGTATCCTTATAGTTTTCGCTTATCGACCTAATAACATCAAGAGAAGCCATAAAAGCATCTACTACTTCAGGATCGAATTTTGATCCGGAAAGCTTTTTTATCTCGTTTAAAACATCTTCTTCGGCCCATGCTTCCTTATATGCTCTTTTACATGACAGGGCGTCATACACATCGGCGACCGCAACGATACGTCCGAAAACAGGTATTTCATCTCCTTTCGGCTTGTCGGGATATCCCGAACCGTCCCAGTTCTCATGGTGCGTACCCGCTATAACGGAAGCCATTCTGTCGAAGTCCGATTCGAAATTAGAAAATAATCTTGATCCGAAAGTAGTATGAAGCTTCATTATATCATACTCGTCAGGCGTAAGTTTGGCGGGTTTTTTAAGTATCACGTCAGATATGCCTACCTTACCTACGTCGTGAAGCATCGCCGCCATTCTCAAAATGTCCCTGTTCCTGTCTATGATCGATTTGGGGATGCCTTTATTAGCAGCCCATCTTTCGTATATTTCGACAGAATAAGCCGCCACTCTGTTCACATGCGCGCCGGTCTCTTTCGGATCACGGAGTTCCGCCATCTGGATCATGCGCATCAGAAGCGTTCTCGTCATCCTCGCTTTCTGAAGTGCCGAGGCTGAAGTCTGTGCGAAATGTTTTAAAAACAGCTCATCGTCCTGCGAGAACTCGATAATGTCGCCCATGTTCGTGAATTTATTTATCAGCTGTACTACACCCAGTATCTCGCCCGAACCGCTTGTTATCGGAGCGGTCAGCATTGAGCTTGTTTTGTATCCGGATTTCTCATCATACCTGCCGTCAAATTTGTATTCCGTTCCTGAAATATCATAAACATCCACTATGTTCAGACTTTCACCCGTTTCTGCGACATACCCGGCTATTGAATTTCTGTTGACAGGAACTGTATAGGATGTATAAATCAGCTTGTCGCCTTTTTTAAGTCTTGCCTGCAGAGTGTCGTTCTGAGCGTGTCTGAACTGAAGCTCGTTCCCTTCTTTTGTATATATCGTTCCCGCATCTGCACCTGTTGATCGCCTCGCTTCAAGAAGTATCCTTTCCAGAAGAATGTCCAGATCGTTGATCCCGTTAAGTTCGAGACTGATGCGTAAAATTTCCCTGAGTTTATCTTTATCTTCCATAACCTGCCCTCATAATTAAAATGAATATACATAATAAATATATCTTTTTATATGATGCGTGTCAATTTTCATATTGCATAAATTTACTTATTTCTTAAATTACTCTACATGGATAATACGAACATAATATTCGCGTTCGCACTAACGCTCTTTGCCGGACTTTCGACTGGTGTAGGAAGCGTTATGGCATTTTTGTCGAAAGGCTTCAACCCGAAATTTCTGGCAGGATCATTGGGATTTTCCGCTGGTGTAATGATATATGTCTCGCTTGTGGAAATTTTCGATAAGGCGCGTGAATCGCTGACGGGATTTTACGGGGCTGAAAAAGGATATTATTTCACAACCCTCTCCTTTTTCGGTGGAATGGCTCTGATAGCTGTCATTGATAAACTCGTGCCTTCTTATGAAAACCCTCACGAACCTCACTGCCCTGCCGACTGCGTTCAAAACACGGATGACAAGAAACTCATGCGTATGGGCTTATTCTCCGCGCTTGCAATAGGCATACACAATTTTCCGGAAGGGCTGGCCACTTTCATTAGTGCATTACAGGAACCGACCCTTGCAATAAGCATAACGGCAGCTATAGCCATTCACAACATACCGGAAGGTATTGCGGTCTCTGTCCCTATTTATTACGCCACTAAAAGCAGGAAGAAAGCTTTCTGGCTTTCATTCCTGTCGGGATTATCAGAACCTCTCGGTGCGCTTATAGGGTATTTTATATTCAGACAGTTCTTCGGACCCGCAGTATTCGGCGTGATCTTCGCCGGAGTAGCAGGAATAATGGTGTTCATCTCCCTCGATGAGCTTCTGCCGACCGCAGAAAAATACGGTGAGCATCACGTGGCAGTTTATGGTCTTGTTTCAGGCATGATAGTTATGGCAGGCAGCCTGCTTTTGTTTATGTAAACCTTAAAACTCTATCCCCTTCTTTGCTTTTATTTCTTTATCAAAGCAGTGCCTGATCTTCTTCATTTCGGTAACTGTGTCTGCAATTTCGATCAGCTTTGGATCGGCGTTCCTTCCGGTGAGGATGATATTGAGCCTACAGGGCTTATTCTTTAGAACTTTGAGAAGATCTTCAATATCTATAAATTTGTAATTGGTAAGATATGTGATCTCATCGAGGATTATCAGGTCGTATTTGTCCGAACCAATTTTCTGCTTCGCCAACTCGAATCCTTTCTGTGAGACAGCCTTATCTTTTTCCAGATCGTCTGAATTCCATGTGAAACCTCTGCCTTCGGTGTACCATTCGAGGTTGGGGAATTTTTCTGCCGATATTACTTCGCCGTACTCCGAAGGCGATTTTATGAACTGGATCACGCATACTTTCCAGCCGTGACCGAGCGCTCTGAAAGCAGTTCCGAACGCAGCTGTGCTTTTCCCTTTTCCGTCTCCAGTATTTATGATGATCAGACCTTTATCCATTTCCGGCTCCGGTGTAATGCTTTAAATCTAAAAAATTTATCATGCAATTACAATAAAATAAACAATTGCCTTGTTTTGAACTGCTCCCGTACCTATATTTAAGACAAGTGAAAACCAAAAGGAGATCGTATGAAGACACTGGGCATTATAGGCGGAATGAGCTACGAGTCGTCAAAGCTTTTTTACGAACTGATCAATAACAGGGTGAACGACATTTTAGGGGGATACCACTGCTGCAAAAGTATTATGTACACCGTGGATTTTGACGAGATCGTCAGGCTGCAGAACGAAGAAAAATGGGATGAACTTAATCTGATAGTCGCTGATGTTACGAGAAAGCTTGAAGCCGGCGGGGCTGACCTTATCGTTCTTTGTACGAACACACTTCATATTTGCGCCGATGCGATAATAAATGCTACAAAAGTCCCATTCCTTCATATTGCCGAGACTGTCGGTGAAGAAGCTAAAAGCAGGTTTATTAAAAAAGCCGGCCTCCTTGGTACTAAATTCACTATGGAAAAGGATTTTTATAAGGATGTGCTTAAGGAAAAATACGGCATCGATGTTATTATTCCCGGCGAGATCGACAGGGACACTATTCATAATGTTATCTTCGGAGAGCTGGTCCACGGACAGATAAGGGAATCTTCAAGGAAAAAATTTATTGAAATTATTAACAGGCTGGAAAGGAACGGGGCTGAAGGGATAATTCTGGGCTGCACTGATATTCCGCTGCTGATATCTGAAGAACATCTCGAGATCCCGATATTCGACTCGATCAGACTTCATGCAGAGCATTCAGTGCGCAGGATTTTGAGCGATGAACTTAATCAATAGGACGCTCGACATAAGTAAAAGACGAGTGATATATTTTTATGAGCAGGAACGCATCCTCGCTTTATCGTTTGAACGAGCCGTATATCCGGAAAAAAAATATCAAAGATTGTGCCGGTACGATTCAGATCCAAATAATCATATGATTAATGCTGATATTTTTTTGGAGGATGATATGCGAGTGATATTAATGCCGGCTTAGCCGTTTGCGGTCTGCTTATAAAAATGATATGACGAGTATATATCGAACAAGTAACAAATTTATACCTGATATAATTCGTTATGGATCGATATCCGTTACATCTTCCCTTTCGCAGGTACGACACTCTTAGCAAAGAAGCGATTGAGATTAATGTATGCAGGATGAGATCCGGAATGAAGTTATATCAGGTATATTGAATAATAAAAAAAGGGCAGTTCACATAAACCGCCCTTTAATTTTTTACAAGATACCACCCCCACCGCCGATGAACAGCTTAATATACGGACCTGAAAGACCGAGATCAGGACAGTCCAGAATATTATTAAAATTGTCCTCGTTCGTAAAATCGAACACATATCCGCCTTTAAACCCGATCAGAAAATACCCTCCCTTACCGATCTTATAATTCGCACCGAGGGAAAGATCGAGCAGGTATGTCTCTTTCTTCAGAATGAACTCCCTCTTCGGATTGTCCAGAAGATCTCCGAACTCAACAGGAATATCTTCGATTATATGCATCTCGATAGTACTTCCTCCAAAACCGCCCGACACATAGCTGAAAATGCTGTTGTTCTTGTAGAAAATATAACCCAGAGTGAACATTCCGTACTCATAAGTAAGACTAGATTCGTATTTGATCTGCGCGTCTGTGGAATCATTACTGCCTGATCTTGACATAGGAATATTCCCGTGCCCTTCACCGCCTATAATGAAATTCCTGAATATCCCGCATCCTCCGCCGCCGGTAGTAAAAAGCGTTTCGTCGAATTCTTTGTACCCGTGGTCCTTCAGGCTTTTATTAAGCTTTGAAAGATCTAAGGTATTGAAACCCGCCATGAATCCGCCGTATCCTCCGTATGAATAGCCTTTTCCGTGATGATCTTTTCCGTTAATTATGATCTTTTTCTCGATGGTCTTGACGGTATCCCCTGAAATTATTTCGATCTTCTGTATTTCATCAAGATTATTCTGGATCTTTACTTTTGTTGTGTCCTGTGCGCATAAAACAAAAACAAACGCAATTAACATTATTATTATTATTCTCATTTTCTCCCCTTTTTAGTTCTTTATCAGTTTTTCCAGATTAGCTATATAGTTTTCGAAAGCTGTCCTTCCCTTATCGGTGATCGAATATCTGCTCTGAGGTTTTCTGTCAACGAACGTTTTCTCGACCCCGATATATCCCGCTTCCTCCAGCTTCCGTAAATTCGCGCTCAGATTGCCGTCAGTGGCCTGAAGCTTGTTTTTTATTATACTGAACTCCGCATATTCAACACTAACAAGCATGCTCATTATCCCCAGCCTGAGCTTTGAATGAATTAATTCATCCAGAAGATTTGAGTCGAAGCCTGTCATTATTTTACCTCTTCTTTTTTATATTTAATGTACAGCATAATGCCCGGTATCGTTTGGAATAAGAGCATCATCGCAGCGAAAACGATGAAAGTGTATTCAATGTAATCATTCGGGATCCAGAACAGAACTATTGCACCGACCCACCAGCCTAAAGCAGCAAATTTAAAGATCTTTGTGTTATACACCATTCCTGTGATGAAAAATGCATTTGCAAGAAACATAGCCATTAATGGATTAATCGCCTGCCATCCGATCATTCCGGAGAAAGTACCGGCAAAGCCGACTACTGTCATTGACACTCCGGTTGATATCCATGTAGCCGCATCGATTTTAAGCGCGCTTGTGGACACACCTCTTTTTTCCTTTTTCTTACCCATAATAAAAGTGAGTATCCAACCGGCAGCGATCACAAAGATCCACATTAGTCCGATGTGTCTGCCAATGTCTGATATCAGCATAAAAAAACTTGACAGCTGAGCAGTTATTATCACTACTCCCCAGAGTATCGCTACGTCACCTCTGTCTTTAATTATATTCTTTGAATCAAGGATCACCTGTTTGATGTATTCAAGATTTTCCTGCGCCGCGTTTTTGTTTTCCATTTTTTCTCCCTTTTGTTTTGTTTTATCATTTGTTTTTTTTTGCACCACTTTAAAGAACTTTAAAATCTAAAGTAATTTACAACATTATTTTTGTGATGTCAAGTGTTATTTTAAATATGCGAGACCGGCAGTGATTATTTGAACGAGCCTTATATCCGGAGAAAAAATATCAAAGATCGTGCCGTTACGGTTAATCTCCAAATCATCATATGATTAATGCCGATATTTTTTTGGAGGATGACATGCGAGTGATATTAATGGTTGCAGGATGAGATCCGAAATGAATATATGCCGGGTATATAGAATTTAATGAATTTGATAATTATATAATCATACATTATATTTAGGCCTTAATTCATGGAATAAAAGCAATGGCCCGGCAGACTGAATCTTACATAAATAAACTCCTCGACCTCAAACCGCAGAAAACGGACGGACTCTATAATGAACTCGCAGCAAAAGGACATCCCGTCATCAGGCGCGACGTAGCAATGTTCCTGTCGCAGGTCATAACTCTGTCGGAACCCGAAAAAATACTCGAAATAGGAACCAACGCCGGCTATTCTGCAATAGTCATGGCAAAAGCAATGAAAAAAGGGAAGATATATACGATCGACTACCGTGCGGACAATCATCAGAGTGCCGCGGAGAACTTCAAAAAGTTCGGAGTCGAAGACAAGATAAGTCTTCTCACGGGCTACGGGAATGACATTATAAAGGAGCTGAACGAGAATTTCGATCTGATATTCATAGATGCCGATAAAAAGGGATACGGCGCGTATCTCGATTACGCAGCCTGTCATTTAAATCCTAAAGGAGTAATAATCGCGGATAACCTGTTCTGGAAAGGCGCAGTGATCTCGGAAGAAGCAGGTGATGACCCCAGAGGCGTGACTTCATCTCTGAGAGAATTCAATAAAAAATTCGCCTCTCTGAAAGGATTTAAAACGCAGATACTATCCATCGGCGACGGACTCGGATTCGCGGTAAAGGAAGACAGATGACAGAAGAGATCGAAAAGGAAATCAGCTACGAAAACATACCTTTTGAAGAACAGAAGAAATACGGATTTTTTAAATCTTTCGGGCTCACAGTATATATGCTCGTAAGAACCCCGTCCGATTTTTTCAGAAGAATGCACGTGAATAAAGGCCTCGGATATCCATTTATATTCTTATTAATAGTGCTGACGGTCAGCAACGTAATGAATTATATATACATTAAATATAATATTATTGAATCTCCGGCGGAACAGATCACAAAAGCTCTGGAAAGCAGTCCCGAATTAAAGACTCAGGCTGAGGTTTTCAAAAGCATGTTCGATAAAGAGGCCACCCTCTGGGATATACCCGTAAGCATATTCGCCAATTTCGGTTTCATGTTCCTTCTGGCTGCATACTGGCATCTGATACTTCTGACGATGAAGATCGCGGGGAACGGATTCGAAGCGACTGTAAGGATATTCTGCTATTCATCGGTAATACTGCTGACATCTGTTTTTCCGATAAGCTCGCCGTTATTAAATTTCGCAGTCTATATGTGGTGGGCGTTCATTATGTATAAGGGAATATCAGAAGCGCACGAAGTATCATTGAACCTGGCATGGAGGGGGATGACGATATCTCTATTAGCCACTATGATACCCTTTATACTTTTCGCCGCAGCTTTTTTCTGAATTTGAACGCCGCGAAAATCATTCTGAAAAAATCACCTCTCGAAAGCATCCAGTAAGCCGCGAAATTTATAATAAATCCCATAAATATCATTATTATCGCGTTATAAACGGAAGTATTGACTTTCATATTCAGGAACGGTACCATTTTCTCACGCGTGAATATCGGATATATGATCTTCTGATGTTTTTCAGTTTCTGTCATTAGAGGATAAGCATACGAAAGCGCTTCATACTCCATCTTAAACCTGTCATCCCCTGAAATAACCGTCCTGTGAACCTCCATATTGCCGTACTCGGACATATACCTGCGCCTGAAATCGGAAATGTCCTTCTCCAGCATCCTTTCCTTGACGGTTCTATATGACTGTATCTCTTCTTTTGATAAACCGCTTTTTTCTTTTTTAATATGCTCGTCCAATGAATTCTGCATAATATCTTTGGCTGAATGATACGAATTATATGTATCCTGCATTACCAGCAGTCCTTCGTAAGCCCAGCGCGAAGGCATCGCCTGACAGACCTCAGGGATCGGTGAATTCTGATATATCGTCAGAGAAGTATTTAGCTCTTTATACTGGATCAGCGCTCCGCCGAATATTATCTGCGGGATGAGAATTAAGGGAATAATATTCTGCACGGCTTTTACGCTGAGCCCCGGGATCGATGATATGAAAAATCCCAGAGAGATCCCGACGGCTGAGATAACCGTCATAAAAGCAAGATAATACAGGTGAAGTTCTCTGATCTCTAAAAACAAGAAACTGACCGTGATGAAAAGAACGTTCTGGATTGTGGCGAATATCATCTGCGTGGAGAATTTTGATACGTAATACCTTAAAAATTCGATATCCAGCATTTTCTCGCGTCTGATTATCTCCGTATCCTTGATGATCTCGTCCGAGCTGTTCGACATGGCCAGAAATATACCGATTATGACCGTCAGAAAAAGAAAAGTAGGCAGATGGATGTTGTTATAAAGCGAATATTCACTGGCGGGAATATACCTTAAAATAAAACCGACAACAGCTGCCAGAAGCGGAGCTTCCAGAAATGTAATTATAATATTCGATCTGTTCCGCAGCTTGTTAATAAAATTCCTTTTAAACAGAATGACGAACTGAGTTAATTTCCCTTCAAGATCGTAATTCTTTGACGGTACGTCGTTCACAATATCTTTTGTGGGTATCTTTACAGGCCTGAGCTCTTTTATGTATTCTGTAAATTTTTCTTTCCAGAATTCCGGCTTGAATTTTCTTTCCGGCAGCACCGATCCGTCAACATCCCTTAAAGGTTCTTCGAGAGTATCAAGAAGAATGTCAGGATCATTTTTTCCTATGCTCATGTCAGTGAAATAACTGTTGTACCTGTTGTACTGCCTGAAATACTGGATCGCGTTATAGGTGCTGCCGTAAAATGCGAGCTTTCCGCCGTGGTCAAGTATCAGAGCTTTATTGAATTTGTTGTATATTTTGTAGCCCGGCTGATGGATCACGGCGAAGATTATTTTTCCCTTTACCGCAAGCTTTTTGAGCAGTTCAACGACTTTCTCGGAATCCTTTGATGAAAGTCCTGAGGTCGGCTCGTCAAAAAAGTAAATGTTCGAATCAGACAGAAGCTCGAGTCCGATGTTCAGCCTTTTCCTTTCGCCTCCGCTCAGAACCCTTTCCGATTCCGCACCGACCTTTAAATTCATTTTATCGGAAAGACCGGTCTCCCGTATGACGGACAGCACTCGTTCAGATATGCTTTTACCGTTGAGCTTAGGGTATCTCAGCCTCGCATTATAATACAGGTTCTCGTAAACAGTGAGATTCTCGAACAGGACATCATCCTGCGGAACGTAGCTGATGAACCGTTTTATCTTTTCATAGTATTCGAAGAAATCGAAATTATCGGTATGGATCGTGCCTTTCTGCGGTTTTATCATGCCGCACAGGATCTTTAAAAGCGTAGATTTGCCGGCTCCGCTGGGACCCATTATGCACACAAGATCGCCGTGATCGACCTCGCAGGAGATCCCGTCAACGATCTTCGTTCTATTTTTGAACGAATATTCCAGCCCTTCCACACTGTAGGTGATGTATCGGAAATATGTTTTCTCGAAAAGCCCCGCATCAAAATTGAGCTTTAGAACATTACCCTGAATGAAAATAATGTCGCCGTTCTTCAGCCTGAACTTTTTCCGCTTCTTTACACTTCTGCCGAATATACCCGACTGCCTGTTTATCTGAAAATCCACGTTATCCCGGATTATCCAGAACGGATGCGGGCAGTCTCCAGTGTTCAGGAAATGGCTGCCGTCTTTATTCGTTATCCTGCTTTCCCACAATGATTCCGAAGCATCAGAAATATGAATTTCTGCTCCCTGATCGTTAGAAAGCCTGTATTCGTCCCTTTTACTGTCCAGCTTTATATACTCATTGTCAAAATACTCCTGATATTTCAGCTTTCTCAGGTTGATAAAACTGTCGTTTATCTTTACGAAATCGTTAACGTTTACATATGTCTCGAATTTACATTCTCTTTCATTTACGCTTATCGAAGTTGTTTTATCGAGAGGTGTTATGATGATCTTGCAGCCTGTCATCAGAACTTTAGCCGTGCTGAAACCCTTTTTCTGTTTTTCCAGAATGATCTCTTCCGGCATGTTGTTTACGTAAAATTCCTTATCGGGATAAAGGTTGTATTTGATCTTAAGATAAAGTTTTATGTCCTCAGATTCGATAAAATAATCGTTAATCCTTATATTAGATCCGTAGATCATGCTTACAGCAGCCATCGGTTTTAACAGGCAGTTACCGGTAGAAACCGATGAATTCCCATCCGACTTTACCATGAAATTGAAATTTCCTTCATTGAAAAGAATGACTCTCAGACCTTCAAAAGGCAGAAATATATCCGAAGCCTCCTTCTCATCTGAAAAATAGAGAAACTTCATCCTTGAGCCTGAATATTTTGACGGAGATATAGAACCGCTCAGATATAGCTCTTTTCCCATTTCAAAATCGGCCTGATCGATACCGAGAATGGCGGAAACCTTTCTTCCCGTTTCGGTTTTCAGCCTCGAAACGTTCTGAATATCAAGAAATTCGAGTATCTTGAAAAAAACGAACAGCTTTTCGCCGTATGAGATGCCGCTGTATTTGCTCTGACTGAAGTTTTTTAAAGTCAGTTTCTGATTTACGTAATCATTGAATCTGTCGAAAAGGTAAAAAGCTATGCTGTCGGGATAGTTCATCCAGTAGAATTCGAGTATATAGGACCGTTCATCTTCGGTAACTTCACCATCTATCTGAGCTGTCGCTGCGAAAAGTTTTGTAAAAAATATCAGCTTTGATTCTTCGATATTTTTTAAAGTTCCTGTATCGGGAGGCGTTCCTTTTTTCTTATAGTCCAGATATCTCTGAAGATGTACAGGCAGTCCCATTATTTATTCCTTATTCCTGATTCTTTACCAAAAGACCTACGGTCTCCACATGGAAAGTATGTGGGAACATATCTACCGGCTGAACTTTTATAAGCTTGTATCCGCCTTCCTCAAGAAGCTGGACATCACGCCCGAATGTTGACGGGTTGCAGGACACATAAACGATCTTCGGCACTTTAGAACCTATAAGTGCTTCAACTACCTTGGGATGCATTCCGTCTCTTGGCGGATCGGTTATTATCACATCGAAATTTTCCTTAAAAAGTTCGCCGTCCTTTGCAAGTTTCAGCATATCGCCGGAAACGAATTTACAGTTAGATATCCCGTTCAGCCCTGCGTTTCTCTTTGCGTTGATAACGGCGTTCTCAACAAGCTCGAATCCCGTGACGCTTTTTACGCGTCCGCTTATGTAAAGAGCTATCGTACCTACACCGCAGTAAAGGTCGAGAACATTCTCAGAACCGTTAAATCCCGCGTAATCGATAACTGTATCGTAAAGTTTAGTCACCTGCTCCGGATTGACCTGGAAGAAAGTGTCGCAGCTCAGTTCGAATTTCAAACCGCCTATCGTATCGATCAGCGTTTCGGTTCCCCGTATAAGAATGCTTTCCTCTCCGTAGGCTGTGGATGACAACCCTGAATTTATCGTATTAATGAAAGAAGCTAATTCGGGGAATTCCGAGAACAGCCTGTCTGCGATATCTTTGATCTCTTTTAATTTTCTTGATTTTGTAATCAGATTGATCATTATCCGGTCGTCATTCGTTTTTCTGATGACCATATATCTTAAAAATCCGGTATGCTGAACAACATCATAAGGTTCCAGCCCCGATGATCTAAGCGTTTTTCTCAGTGATTGATAAACTCTGTTCATCAGATCGGTCTGCAGATTGCAATGATCGATATCTATAGCCTTGCTGAAAAATTTCGGAGCGTGAAATCCGAGCGTGAATCCTTCTTCCTCCAACCCTTTTTCTTCTTCTGTATAATATCTCAGTTTCGAGAATGTAAATTCTGTTTTGTTACGGTAATTATTATGAATCTTACATTTTATTATAGGGTGCATTTCGCAGTCAATTACTTTTCCGATCCTGCGAACGCAGTCCTTCACGACCTCTTCCTTTATGTAAGTCTGATAGTCGTACTCCACGTCTCTGAGCTTACAGCCTCCGCAGGTGGGATAATACCGGCAGTCGGATTCTTTTCTGTGAGGGGATCTTTCGATTATCTCTTTGGCGACAGCCTCGATGTATCCTGACTTTCTTTTCTTAACATAAGCTTGTACCTTTTCGCCGGGCAGAGCTCTTTCGAGCATCACCTTTCTGCCTTCATATTCGGACAGGCATTTCCCGCCGTATATCGGCTTTCCGGCCGTTAATTCGATCAATTGTTTCATTCAGCCTTCAGTTAAATTAGAAGTTAAATATAAACGTTTAAATTACTTTTTTAAAGAAAATAAAATTCCAACTTGAAGTTGTATCATACATTTATTTTGGAATGATCCCTTTTATACTTCAGCATTTTTGCAATTAAGATCATTCCTATTATGCCTGCTGAAATATCCGTTATGAGCCTTGCTGAAAAGATTCCCCTTATGCCGAACAAACTGCTTCCGAGTATCGAAAGAGGTATCAGTAAAACAAGGATCCTTACAATATTGAGCACTGTGGCAAGGACCGGCTTGTGGATTCCGGTCAGGAAAAATCCGCTGTAGCGGTGGATCTCCATCATTCCATAGCCGAACGATATTGTACGGACATACAGAACGAATATTTCTATGACTTTAGGATCATTTGTAAATATCTGCGCTAAGTAAGGCGCGCTTGTATAAAATACGGCGGCTATGAAGAATCCGTAATAGAATGCGAACTTTATTGAATATATTTTAGCCTGATGTATCCTGTCGAACCTGCCGGCGCCGTAATTCTGGCTGACGAACGGCACTAATGACATTCCGAGAGCCATCGGGATCACGAAAGCGAACATCTCCATCCTTCCGGCCGCGCTTGCGGCGGCTACGGCTTCAATACCGTGTCTGCTTATAAGCGCAGTAACGACCGCAGCGGATAACGGCATCAGCATCATGCTTATGCTGCCAGGAATGGCAAATCCCATTATCTTTTTGCATGACCTGAAAAAATGACCCGTTTCAGGCTCTTTAAGTTTAAGCAGTTTGTGCTTTTTAAAAAGAAGGTAGAACAGCCAAACAGAAGTTACTGCCTGTCCGATCACGGTTGCGAGCGCAGCTCCTAAAATGCCCATCGCCGGAAGTCCGAACCATCCGAATATGAACATCGGATCGAGTACGCAGTTTAGAAGCGCTCCGGTAGCCATAAAAGCGCTCGCCTGCTTTGATTCTCCCAACGATATCATGATCCCGTTGCCCATCATCGGAAAAGCCATGAACACGGCTCCGAAATACCAGGTGTTCATATAACTTTTTATTAACGGCATCGTAGTCTCGTCTGCTCCAAGCTTCGAGAAAATGTAATCTACAGAAAAATAACCCGCCGCGGCCAGCAGTACCGAAAGGATCACGACAAGAATAACTCCGTGAGTAACGAGCCTGGATGCTGAAGCGTGATCTTTGCGCCCGAGAGCGTGGGATGTCAGAGTTGTTACTCCGGTACCTATTCCGCCGGCTATAAAAGTCAGCATCATAACGACAGGCATAGTAAATCCCATCGCGGCCAACGGAACAGTGCCCAGCCTAGACACGAAATAAGTGTCGGCGAGGTTATATGTATTCATCGCGAAGGTTCCCACAAGCATCGGGAAAGCCATCTTGAAAAGTGTTCGTTTTACTGATAATTTTGCGACTAATTCAGACATTATTTAGTTCCTTTTACAATAACAAATAGAATTCCAGGTTTATACCCGGAAAAAAGTTAATGTCTAGATCATCAAGAAAGGGTTCTTCCGCATCTTTCTTTTCATCTACTTTGTCAAAAACAAGATAATTAATCCCGGCATCCAGCCTGATACCCGTTCTTTCTGAGATTCTGAAACTTTTTCCCGCCTGTAAATTAAACCATCCGTTTGTGCTTTTTTCATCATCAGATTCCGAGAAATTAAGTGTAACACCGGGTTTTATATATAAAGACTTGTATTTGGAATGATAAAAGTAAACGTCAAAAGAAAGAGCCTGAGTATTTTCAAGCATTTCATCAGGCACAGAACCGGCTCTTAATCCGAACCATATACCTTCAGCGGCATTTATCCTTAATCCTCCATAAAACAGCTCAAGATATCCTGCTCCGGCTGATACTTCATAACTCGGGTAATGAGCAATATTTTCATCTGCCGAAAGCTGCCCGAAGGATGCAATTGTAAATACGAACATTAATGACATAATCCAATTTCTCATAACATGACCCCTAATTTATTACTTTTTCTTCTTCACGATCTTACCTTCAATAAAATTCTCATCATACTCGATCTTATCACTCCTGTCCCATCTGACCCACGAACCGTGCTTTAAATTATTCATAAAATGCCCGATTTCCCACAACTGCCCGGTTTCGCGATAAAATTTCCATTCGCCTTCAAATAGCTCATTAATGTACGGACCCTCAGCTTTAAGCTTGCCGCTTTTATAGTAATAAGTCAGCTTTTTACCCGAAAGAACATATATCTTCTGACCGTTCGCGTATGTGTCTTTTCCAAGCATACTAACCTCCCTAATATAAATAATATCTATACTAGTTTTTTCCCTGCTTCCTTAGCCTGCGCCATCATTTCAGCGGGAATTTCCTGTCCGTAATTCATCTGTCCGCCGCAGCTTATCTTGCCTGCGATCTCCATTTTAAAAAATCCCGATAAAGTTCCGCAGACGCTTTCCGTAACGGCCTTGTAATTATCGGCCGGAGCTCCGCTGGTAATTATAACAACGGCTTTCTTTCCCGGTGTTCTGTTAACGGTAAAATCAGGTTCGACGAATATACAGAACCTGTCGAGAAATGTCTTGGATGTTCCGCATATATAATCCATATAGATCGGAGCCGCCCATACTAAAGCGTCAGCTTCAACCAGTTTTTTCATTACCGGAACAAGGTCGTCTTTCTTTGTACAGAAACCCGGATCAGAATCTGACATCTGGCAGTTTCCGCATGATTTGAAATCCAAATCATAAAGATATACATATTCAACCTCAGAACCATTCCTGACCGCCTCATCGCAAACCGCTTTAGCAATTTTCGCGCCTGTTCCTTCTTTCCTCGCACTGCTAATGACCGCTAATATCTTCATTCCAGACTCCTTTCCGTTATTTTAATTATTTCATTCACACTTTTTTAGCCTCTTTGCCATAATAATATCCGGTTTACCGAAGCCGTTCGCATCAGGAATTAATCCGACGACAGTATAGCCGAGTTTCTTATAGAAATCCACAGGATGATCCGAAGTGCTTTTAATATTCTTCATTTGATCATAAATATCGGGATAAACATCGATCCCGCCGACATTCGTCCTGCAATGCTCATCATCCGATCCTAAATATATTGTGAACGCGCCTTTCTCAAGAACCTTATCTTCAAGATCAAGAACAAGCATCCGCCCGATACCTTTTTTCCGCATATCCGCCTTCACTGCGAGAGGATGAAGTTCCCAAGCATGGCCGTCATATTGCTCGATACCTCCGATCCAGCCTGCAACATCGCCGTTCTCATCCACTGCGATCCTGCTGATCCTGTCATCAGAGACCGATTCCAGCACTTCTTCAACAGCGCTCTTCATATCCGGCCAAGCCCCTTCAAAACAGGTCACAAGCAGCTCTGCAGCCTGACTGACATGCTTCTCATTTTTAATATCCATGTCAATTATTCTTATCATGATTTAGAGATATCTCCGTTTACTGATCAGTTTCGTTGAGTACACTAACATACATGAAAGAATTTAACCTATTTAAAAATTCTATGCAACAAAAAAGGTGGTCACAGTTTATGACCACCTCACTCAACATTCTAATCTTCAAATATGATCTGCGGTTTACCTTTATTCTGTTCGACCCTGATAATTTCAAGAATTTTATCATACGAGTACGATCCTTTCAGCTTCGGATTGAACCTGCATCGTACCGAAACTTCATTTTTCTCAACTTCCTTATCGCCGACGACAAGTATCAGAGGAATTTTCCGCAATTCCGCATTCCTGATCCGGCTGCTCAGAGAATCATTATTGTCTGAAAGTTCTACACGCATATCTTCCTCTTTCAGCTTGCGCACCAGTTTTTTGCAGTGATCCGAACGGTTACTGTTTATATCGATAACCATTACCTGCATCGGAGACAGCCAGAACGGCAGACTGCCCGAATAGAATTCCAGCAGTACGGCTATGAACCTTTCAATACTTCCGAACAAAGCACGGTGCACAAGATACGGAACATGGAATTTTCCGTCAGAACCGCGGTATTCCATCTTGAATTTACCGGGCAGGTTGAAATCGAACTGAACAGTGCTGCACTGCCATTCATTTCCCGCGAAATCGATTATCTTGATATCTATTTTAGGCCCGTAAAAAGCACCGCCGCCTTCATCGATCTCATATTCCAGTCCGACTTCATTTACAGCTTTTTTCAAATGTTCAACCGCCATTTCCCAGTCTGAATCACTGCCTATAGCTTTCTCGGCCGGTTTAGTAGCTATATAAGCCTTGAACTTATTCAGCCCGAAAGCCCTGAGAACATAAAGGCTGAACTTGAGAGCACGGAGTATCTCGCCGTAGATCTGATCCTTACTGCAGATAATATGCGCGTCATCCTGAACAAAACCTCTCACCCTTTTCAGCCCGTGCAGAGCACCGGAGAACTCATACCGGTAAACAGTGCCGAATTCCGCATACCTGACCGGCAGTTCCTGATATGACCTCTGCCTGTTCTTAAAGATCATCAGATGAAAAGGACAATTCATCGGCTTAAGATAATATTCTTCCTCATCTATCTTTATCGGAGCATACATATTTTCCTTAAAGAAATCCAGATGCCCTGAAGTTTTCCACAAACCTGCCTTACCGATATGAGGAGAATAAACCCATTCATAGCCGTTTTGCAAATGAGCCTTCTGACTGAACCTTTCAAGCTCGTACCTTATGACACTTCCGTTCGGGTGAAAAGACACAAGACCCGCTCCGACTTCCTCTGAAAAACTATACAGATCAAGCTCTTTTCCAAGTTTGCGATGATCCCTGTTTTCGATAATATTCTTCATTTTTTATTCCTTTAATTTAATTTTTTACAATAAAAAAAGCCGCTGAACCCGAGGGTCCGGCGGCTTATTAACAAACCGTTTTTAGATTATGTTAAATTATACCAACCCCCTCCGGGTTCGAAACTCGTAGGTGGTCGTGGTCAGTGCGATTCCTATATGTCGTAAATTAATTTTCATTTTCTTACTTTTTTTTTAATTCCGACCGCAAATTACTACAATTATTTTTTATTGTCAAGCGATAAAACGATCCGTTTATTTATACTCATTTAGCTTGCTTAATAATTCAACAGCCTCGATCCCGAACTTAGAAAATCCGAACCATTTCTTTCCAAGATCTTTTAATGATGCACCGAAATGATACACATCCGAGTCGTCAATAATTATAAATCTGTCGTGCGATTTTTTGAATATTCTTATTTCAATCGGAAAATACTGCTCGCTGAATTTTTCTATGTCAAGTTTTAGCTGTGGTGAAACCGATTGAGTCAGGATCGTTACTTTTACATTCTTGTTTACTTTTACGAGAAGAACCAGAACAGTATCGTCAATATAATTGTCTATGATCAACACCGATTTCTCAGCTCTTCGAAACAAATCAGACACAAACTTGTATGCATCGAATATCTGACCGTCAAAGAATATCCCTTGCTTTGGCTGTAATTCCTTACTTTCAAGCGCATTGAATAGTTTATCTAATTTAATATCATTTTCAATCAATTTTACTTCAACTCGATCCAATCTCTGAAATACTTGAGCATTTGACTGTATGAATTTACGCATCTCGACAAATGCTTTCATAATTTTCACACTGATTATTATTGCCGTTTCGCTCCTTAATACAGCTGATAACATTGCAACACCCTGTTCTGTGTAAACGAATGGCAAATATTTTGTGTGCCTACCTTTTGCATCCTCTATGATCACAATTTGTGATCTTAAAGAGTTCTTGTGCCTATTTTCGCTCTTTATACAAGATTTTATATTTTCATATTCTGATTCATCAAGTTGGAAACAAAAATCATCAGGAAACCTTTCCTTGTTCCTTTTAACAGCCTGATTAAGAATCCTTGTCTCCACTCCGTAAAGTTCAGCCAAATCTCTATCCAGCATCACCTGATATCCCCTAATAGAATAAATCCTGTCTCGGATTACCCCCTCATCAAATTTTTCCAATTCATTACCTGTCATAAATAATTCTCCCGATAACATTTTAGGCAATATAACACGAGAAGAGTGCCATCTAATGGCACTCTTCTATAAAATATGAATTATTTTTTTATTATTTTACGAGAGGTATCTCATCTCCGAAAACATCGAAAATTTTTATATCATTGTCTTCAAATCCGTGATACTCGCTTCTGAACAGAACCCAGACCATAAAATCCCTGAACTCTCCTTCAAAAGCCGTATTGACCCTCTTCCTAATACATTCCAGATTAAAACCGAGCTTTTTTGGGACATTCTGACTTTTCTGATTTTCGGGAACACATTTGATCTCGAACCTGTCTATTTCTTCATTCATGAAACCGACTTTGATCAGCGCTTTTGAAATTTCCGTGACTATACCCTTTCCGCATTCTTCCTTATCGATCCAGTATCCGATCTCGTAGGCATACTTACCGTTGTGAGTATGAAGTCCCGTACCGCCTATCACTTTAGATTCGTCCCTGTTAAAGATACCATACACAAAATCCTTTGAAGCATCGAAATTCGACCTGAACCTGCGCAATATCTCAATCCTGTCCTCAACAGTAAGAGGCTCTTTATGTACGAAGGGCATAAATTCTTTAAGATGATCCACATTCTTCGTGATCGAAGCGTGAAGCAGCTTCGCGTCAGCCGGATTCCAGCATCTTAGAACGCATCGCTTTGTTTCAATTCTATAAGATGGATATTTCATTTTTACCTCTTTGCGCCATTTTTTAACATGACTAGTCAACAGATTTCTTGTATATATAGACTGGTGTGATACACAATTTTATTTGTGATTGAACTTAGTAAAATATTCGTCAATTTCTGGCCTTAATTCAATTCCTACTCGCTCAAAGATGTCCAACAAATCATTATAAGTACCTTCGCCACCTAAAAAATCCCAGAATTCATGAGCTACTTTTAATTCATTCTCAAGATCAAGCATACCAGCCATAGTCCATCTGGTATACGGTTTCGGCTCATAAGGATTATATGGAATTGCAATTAAAGTATTTACATTGGCTTGAGGATTATCAGCAAGTACGCAAGCAGTCCATTGAAGTAATGTTCTTTTAAATTCAATAAATCCGCCTTTATTAGGCTTTGCAGTTTTTATATCGAATAAAAATAATTCTCCTGAAATAGTGACATTTGTCCCTTCGCGAAGTGTTATATTACAAATATAAGGCTAAACTGGAGGGGAAAATGACAAAAAAGGAAACAGAGCTTCAAAGATACATAGATAAGACAAGCGAGGGAGAGTTTCTGTACGAGTTGGCAAATTCGTATGAGCTCTCCCCGATTTTAAGTAAAAACATCCTTCAAACAGCCAAAACCTGCCTTCTCCAAAGCAAAGTACTTCAAGCCGGACAGATAGAATATCACTGCGTAAGTATCGATGAAAAAAGCGGGAAGCAGATGCTTGATATGAGCAAGATAAAAGTTATTCTGACTCTAAAGGACGAAATCGAAGATATAACTACTTTAAGCGTGGAAGGCAGAAGCGTATATCGTCAGAATAAAATTCAAAGGATGACTGATGAGGCTATAGCGCAAAACGGCATATTAAGTCAGGAAGATCTTAGTATGCTGCTGAATGTAAGCGTGAGAACGATCAAGCGTGATATTCGTAGAATAAAGATCAGGAATATTGAAGTGATCACCCGCGGGACCTATCACAATATAGGAAGGGGACAAACGCACAAGACACGAATAATCAGCCTATTTCTTGAAGGATGCACATATACTGACATCAAGTGGAAAACGCATCACAGCACAGGATCAATCAAGAGGTATCTTGATAGCTTCGGAAAAGTTCTGATGTGTGTGGAGTATGGTATTAAGGACAAGTCAGAGATACGATCTGTAACAAATCTGTCTGAATATCTGATATGCCAGTACCTGGATATACTCAAATCTGCAGAAAAAAGTAAAGTGAAATCAGAAAACTTGGATATGCTTAAACAGCAACTGTCATATAGATATGGTTCAAAAAAAACGATCGTTTACGATGGTCTGAGAGCGGAAGCTACGACAGGAGGCTGGAAATGAATCTGAACAATATACGGGACAGATATGAAAGCATAAACAAACGGAACTTCAGATCAGCTTTGATAAGCCTTTTAGAAAACGATTATAAAATTTTAGGATCAAGAAAAATCTTATCCATGCTTGCAGAGGACATTGAACAGCTTTATAACGAATTTAATCCTAAAATATCTGAAGTCGGCTTTGGTGAGATCGTATTCAGGACAACAAAAGATGATGGTCAAAGACAAAGTTACGGTAAGAAGACAGAAGATTATGCGTCAACGACAGTGATACTGCCATTGATAACAAAAGATGATGTTGAGCGCAGAATTTATTTCCGCAAAGGCGACAGAAACAGTAATTACGAGCACAGAGAGTCAAGGGACATAGAAACTATGGTAAGGCTAATCAAAAGCGCAAAGGAGCAAGGCGGATTACTCACCGGAGCGGAAGTAAGTGTTCTGATGAACAGAAGCCTCAGTACCATCAGAAAATATCTTGATGCTTACAGGAATAAAACAGGTGAAATACTTCCGCTGAAAGGATATGTGCTTGATCAAGGCAGCCTGCCTACTCATAAAGGCATAATCGTATCGCTTTATGAGCAGGGAATATCTCCGTCCGATATTGTTTTAAAAACTTCACACAGCCAAAGCGCGGTTGATCGCTACATCGGGCAATACGATCAGATTAAGAAGCTCATTAAAAAAGGTTTAAATGAGCGTGAAATTAAAGATATTACGAGAAGGTCATTGAAAATCATCAGAGAATATGTTAAATTGTATAAACAATTAAATCCGGAAGTGAAAAAATGAAGATTATTTACTACCGCGCTTCGCTTGCTTACTTCTCAGGGGACAAATGTCACTAATGTAAAAAGATTCAAGCATGACATCTACTTTTGTAGCCTTAACAACTTTCATCTTACCTTTCTGGCAAACTTTTCTTATCGCATTGATTTCTTCGGGTTTACAAGGTTTTACATTTGCTGCGGTTAAATCATCCATAATATCTTGAATTACTCTTTGAGCATCTTCACTGATATTAACACCAGCTTTAGCTTGTGCCGTTGCGTTTTTGAAATTTTTACTGGCTAATGCGAGTGCGACAGGTTCAAATATGCTGGTACCAAAATTTGTATTCAATGATTGAATAAAAGAGAACAATGCGATCCTGTCACTGCCTAGTAGTCTTGTATGGAACGGCATTGAAGCTGGTTCTGGATTATAATTTTTGAATTTATGCCTCAAGCTATTTCTTAAGACATCTTCTATTTGTTTTATTTGATTACTATCCATTTCAAGTTATCTCAAGTAAGTTAGGGTTTAGAATTACTTCCTCTTCAAGTGAAATATTATTTCCGAGTAGGCACTTTTATCTCTTTCGGTACGGTTGAGCACTGGTCTTTTGAACTGATTTACAATTTTCATATCTGCATTATCTGCGATAGTTGGATATAAATTATATTTATCGTTTGCTACGAGAAACACATCATAATCCTTTACAAAGTACTTTTTTACATTGTTCAAAACATCGCTTATGCCTTTAACATAGCTATCTTTAGCTTCTCGGCCTTGACCTTTGAAAAGAGGTCCGATTTCAAGCTCGTCATTCCTGTCGAATCCGAAAAGATCATAAGCGTAGGCATGCTGTTCATGATAATCAATTAAACCTACATAAGGAGGTGATGAAAATATCCCGTTTATTTTCTTTTTTGAAACAAGTTTTGAAAATTCAGGATCCAATTTTTTTAAACCGTTGACTATATCAATCGTTCTGCTGTCACCGGTCAGGCAAGTATGAAATGTTTCTTTTTTTAGCTTTGAGTAATCTTCTAAGCGCTTTACAGTGTCTTTAGCGTATCTTTCCCACCAGCTCAAAATTGAAAATAAAGGTTTGCATATTTTACCGTGTTTTGAACAGTAATATGTCGTCGTTACAGGCTCGAAAAGAGTTGCAAGATCTGCATGAGTAGTTGCTCTGCAACTTCTGATAGTCCTGCTTAATATTACGCTTACAATTTCTTTCGTATCCGAATTAGCTATTTTCTTTATCTCATTGTGCACTATTTCAATTTCTTCTCTGATGTGCTCAGAATACCATTTGTCGAGAAATGAGCCTTCTTTGCTTTGTCGCTGCTTGATTTTATACTCAGCTACTAATTTTTTGAAGATCGGTAAGAACTCTTTTTCTTTTTCAGCTCCATAAGTATCTTCATCTACCATTTTACGCTTAATATTGTAACGGTATTCTGGAGACGGAAAATGTTTTAGATTAAAATCATATAGCTCGTGTAATAATTTTTCTTCAAATTCTACAGTATGATTATCTTTCAAGAATAATTTTAGTTTTTTAGAAATTTCGCTTATAACTTTTAGCACTTCATCATAGTTATAGTCTTTAACTTTACATTTAGCTATCATAGAATTGAATGCTGAAACATCAATCCCTATTGAATGGATTCCAAGTTCGCAAGCTTGTACCATTGTAGTGCCGCTGCCTGAAAAAGGATCGAGTACTATATCACCTTGTTTGAAGTAAATCTCTTTTTTGAAATCATCAACATGCGCGTCTAAAAAATACTCAACCAGTTGAGGTATAAATTTTCCTTTGTAGGGATGTAATCTGTGAACATGTTTTGTTGTGTCTGATTCTTTATACTGATCAAATGACAATGCCCAATTAAGATCATTTCCAAGTTCTTTTTTCCATGTATCTACTCTGGATTCCTTAAAACCCGCATAATATTCGGCAAGCTCTTCTTTAACAACCATAGTCGATCCATTTTCGCCAATTTTTTTTATTCTACCGTACTGGACTAAATAAGATATATTTGAAGGTGTTACATTTTTCCCTAGTAAATCTGAAGCCCAATCGCTTGCTTCCTTTATTGACAATAATTCTGACATTTTCTTTACCTGCTTCATGTGCAATTTATCTGTCTTTTCAATCTTCATAAACGTTTCTAATTTACTCTAAACAAGTTGTTTTTACAAACAAAATTCCTTATTTATTTTCAAGTATTGTTTCATTTATAGAAGATTCTATAGCATCAAACCAATCTATTTTTTCTGCAATCACATCTTTTATCTTTAAAATTTCAGACGAATTTAATTTTCTTCCCAATACTTCTTCAGATACATTCTGAACATCTTCATCTGTTAATTCATAAACAACATTCTTTCTCATATAGATATTAACTCCTCATTTTTTTTCAATTTATTTCTTCCTTACCCCTTTCTCCAACATGACCACAGCCTGAGCGGCGATTCCTTCGCCTCTGCCTTCGAAGCCGAGTTTTTCGGTGGTGGTGGCTTTGACCGATATGTTTTTGATTTCAGTTTGGAGTAATTTGGCTATGACCGAGCGCATTTGGTCAATGTGGTCTTTGAGCTTTGGTTGTTCGCAGATGACTACCGCGTCGATGTTGTTTATTATATAACCTTCAGCTTTGATGAGCGCGTAAACCTTTTCTAAGAGTATTCTGCTGTCTATGTTCTTGTATGAGCTGTCGTTGTCGGGGAAATGTTTTCCGATGTCGCTCAAGGCTAAGGCTCCGAGCATGGCGTCCATTATTGCGTGGAGAAGCACATCCGCGTCCGAGTGGCCGAGCAGTCCTTTTTCATAAGGAATTTCGATCCCGCCGATAATGCATTTTCTGCCTTCGACCAGCTTGTGAACATCGTATCCTATACCTATTCTGTACATAGATCCCTCTTAAATTAAAATTACAGATCTTCCTTTACATACTTATCAAGATAAAACTTGAGCGACTGTTTTGACAGCGATATCTGTTCCGGTAGCGGGAAATAGACGAGATACCACGGTTTTTTCAGCTTTATCAGAGTATATATGAAATTATTTTTTATCGTGAATGAGAACAGATCGACCTTTATGCCCGGGAATGCGTTGAGGGTATTTTTTATCATCCCCGCAGTTTGATCGCCGGAGTTCTTATTGAGGAATTCAAGCAGATATTTTGCATCATCGCCCGAAAGCTTGGAGAGATTTATTTCACCGTTCAAATCAGGTTCATTTATGAAGTCGAGTCCTTTTGAATTCAGCTTCACTATAACATTGAGCTCTGTAGAAGGGCTGTGCTTTGTCTTTTTCCTGTTGAGATAGTAAGTGTTAAGACCGGTCATGGTCAGTCCCAGGTCGAGGTTCGCTCTTGTGATTATATCGTCAAATCCGCCTTCCCCGAGATCGAGCCTGATAAATCCGTCCGTGTTCCCGTCGAATATCTCATAATAGAATCTGTTCAGGCAGAATTTGTTGTTGTCGAAAAATACGTCGAGATCGATATTTCTTATAGTGTTCCTGAATAATTTATGATCGACAGCCACTGTATCGATTTTGAGGTTTGAAACAGGCACACCGTTCTTCCTGTAGTGTTCCCTCATATCCTTATATTCTATAAAATCGAATTCGTCAGGTATATCGTACTTTTTATAGCCGTTGAGCTTCATTTCCTTCAGATCAAGTTTCGCATTTAGCGGAATATCGGCGTTCAGATTTACTATCCTGACCTCATTGCCCAAAGAATCCAGCTCTATGACCATGCTGATGTTTTGAATAGTTTCTGTATGTTCGAAAGAAGCTGTTTTCATATTGCCTTTCAGCTTTGTAGCGCCGGAAATATTACCTTTGAGATCATAAATTCCCTTCAGGAACGGATACTTCTTCTGCAGTCCGAGCTTATGCGTGATCTCAAGATCGTACATGTTCACACTGTCCTTCAAATTCGCCGTACCTTTGACGTTAAGATCGGTTTCGAGCGCGGGCACAGACAGGCTGAGTTTGTTTATCCTGACTTCACCCGTTTCTGTATATCTGATGTTATTCTCAAGCTTTGCATTCCCGGTTATCCCCATTTCTTTCAGGATGCCGGCATAATCTCCGCCGCTGACATTTATGTCGCCGATCAGAGAAATATCCTTCGTTATCAAATTGACTTTCTGGCTGACGGTCAGACCGTTCTTTAAAGCTATATCATCGTGATATAAAGAATCAGCTTTTAGATCAAGCCTGAGTTCCGATGTTGATTCCTGCTTCGTAATATTCCCGCCGCCTTCCGCTGAAATATTCAGGCTTCCGTTGTACAGCCTTGTGTTCTGTATCTGAGGTATCCCGGTCGCTTTTCCCACCTTAAGCAGCTCGTCAAGATCCGCCGAAACGTCAAATTTCGCCATGCTGACATCGTTCGATCCGAGATCGGCGAAAAGGTCTTTTATATCCGCGGAGAACATATCGTTCAGCTTTGCTGTAAATTCGTATATTTTATATTTTGAAGACGGATGTCCGCTGATATCTGCGTACAGGTAAGTTTCGAGACTGGCATCTTTCGCTGCAGAATACATTGAGGCGGTTTCATTATTGTATTCCGTTGTCACATTGAGAGTGTTCTTAAGTTCTCCGCGCGAATATTTCAGATCTTCATCAAGGGTAATATAAAGTCCTGCCGGGGCTGAATCGATAATAGTGTGCGGATGGATCCTGTCCGCTTTTATGATCAGATCGGCTTTTGTGCGTTTTATCAGCGCGGGAAGTGAAGTGTTCGTCAGATCAAATGTAGCGTCGGCCTTAATATTTATATTTCCTTCAGCTACATCTTTGATGTCATATTCGAGTTTTGCGCTTTCAGGCAAAAAATCGCTTTTCAGCTTGGGCACAATTGAAAGCTTCTGCGCTCCGGTAGAATATTTTTTCCCGGAAATGACCGCGCTTATGCTTTCAAGCGCAAGATCCAGGTTTACTCCGCTGCTCAGAAGTTTATAATCCTTCATCTCTGCGGCGAATCCGCTTTTTATAGCCATCCCGTTGGCCAAAGCAGAAATATCTTTCTTTTTATAACTGACCGCACCGGCCGAAAGATCAAGATAGCCGACCGCTTTAATGATATTCTGCGCGGCATCGTAGTATAGCTCAAGATCGCTCAGGGTTAGTTCTGAACTCTTAAGACTTAGAAAACTCAGATCAGCAAGCTTATCGGCTTTGACGAACGATACAAGTTTATCAAGATCGGCATAAATTTCAGGAATGCTTATTTTAGCTTTCTGCGACGAAGAAAGTCCGGCTATCGTTCCTGTGATCTCTGTTCTGAACATATCAGAAATGTTCAGCGATAATTTCTGAAGATCTAAGGAATCCATATTAAGATTATAATTTGCTTTTAAATTTATGTCAACAGCGCCTGTGTGTTCGATATTCATCGCGCCTGTACGCAGCCTAAGCTCTCTTATATTATGCGTAAGTTCAGCTTCAATTTTCTCATTTTTAGCGCTGATCTTCAGAACCATATCCTGAAAGAACCTGATATCGTTCGATTTATCTGTGAATATAAACCCGTTCCTGTCGCCTGTACTGAATTCAACGTCAGCACTATAATTATCCATATCCTTAAAATTCACATCATTGAGTTTTAAAGTGTAAAGCGGCAGAACAGCTTTCATCGGATTTTCAGGCGATCTGTCTTCATAAATAGCTTCGAGATCGTTCAGTTCGAAATTTTTCAGATCTATTATGAATTTCGCACCTGAAGAAGGCTCTTCCGGCTTTTCCGGCGGAGGCGGCTCCTCTTTGCTTTTGAATTTCTCAATGATACCGTCGAAATTGAATCTGCCGTCCGCATCCCGCACAATATTTATTTTCGGGTGATCGATCTTTATGGTTTTAACTACAAGCTGCTTATCAAGAAGCGGCCACAGATCATACTTTAAAGTGAAAGATTCCATGCTGAAAAGCGAATCCGGAACGTCATTGTCCGTGAAGCTGAACTTGTCGATCTTTATCCCGCTGAAAAGGCTGAAATCAATGCTCTCGATCTCAACTCCGAGGTTATATTTCTCTTTCATATAGGATTCGATCTTTGAGATCAGGAAAGAAGATGGGAAAAAATACTGCAGCATTAAAATTATGCCTGCAATCAATAATACGATCCCGCCCGTTATGTATAACATCCATTTGAGTATTTTTTTCGGCTTGAATTTCATCAGGTTTATTTTTTCAGTAATTGAATTTTAAATTCAGCACCTTGATCAGAACTTGAGATCATGTGTTCATAATTTGGATATTTCTCAAGTATGAGCCGCAGAAAATATATATCCGGACATTTATCTGTTTCTTCTTCTTCGAGGCTGATCTTTCTTTCCGAATTGACTGAAAGCCATACGCAGTTGTCAAGGTTCCGGGTTCTGTAAACGATCCTGTTATCCTTATCACCTTCAGGGACTGAATCTATCATTTGCTTTGTAACAGCATATAATATGCAATAAATGTCCTTGTTTACCATTTTTATGAACGGATTCCCGTCAAGTTCGGTCTCTACTTTTGTTTCGTGTTTGAATTTCCTGTCGAATTTGAAAAAATCACAGAATGATCTCACTGCCCCGTTTATGTCTATCATCTGAATTCCGGGCGTATTCTCGTTGAATATTTTATCGTTTATCACTTTTATAAAGGCATTAAGCTCATTCATGGGTTCTTTGAGCTGCTCTGATATTTTGAGCATATCATCATATTCGACTTTTTTGAAATTATATTCTGCTTCGCTCATACCTTCTTTTGCGGCTTCGAGTTTTTTGATCTTCATCTGAATTTTCATATTGAAAAGCTGAAGTTTTGAATCTACGGCAGTGATTTTACCGTTTATGTTATGGACAAAACCGGGCATCAGAACCCCGTACTGCATATTAAAATATTGTTCCTTGAGCGCTTCTATCAGTTCCTTTTCCATAACTTGAGCCTCTTTATGTTCTTTTATAACTTAACTGTATAATATAGGATTGAATGTTATATTATTCAAGAAATAAATGCTGATATTCGCGCGGGTGGCATTATATTGCCCGGCATAAGTTCATCTATAAACTTTAATTTAGAGGTGTAACGGGATCCGTTCTTATATGAATTATGTCTCTCCGCATGACCGGCAGTGGTTATTTAGAAGAGTGATATATTTTGATAAGCAGAAACGCATCCTCGCTTTATCGTTTGAACGAGCCGTATATCCGGAGAAAAAATATCAAAGATCGTGCCGGTACGATTCAGATCCAAATTATCATATAATTAATGCTGATATTTTTTTGGAGAATGATATGCGAGTGATATTAATGCCGGCTTAGCCGGTTGCGGTCTGCTTAGAAAAATTATAAAAAGAGACCAAATTGAACGGATGGCTGCAGGATGAGATCCGGAATGAATTTATACCGGGCATGAAAACGATATTACAAGAACATATTGAAAGGGCAAAACAAGTGTATGAAATAAAAATGAGGGAATAATCCCTCACTTTTAAATAGTTATGAAAATTCCGTTTAGTAGTTATAGATATACGACAACTGGAACTGGTAAGGATTCACGCCTGAATCAAGTCTTCTGTGGATCGAGAACATATAGTTTTCGCCCAGAGTAAGACCGACACCGAATGAAGTTTTCATTGACTTAATCCCGAAATCCCCGATATCTTCCGTCAGATCATCCGAATCACTGTTATAAGCTTCGCCCATATCGAAAATAGCTCTGATCTCAGTCAGATCGATCCCGGTAAAACCGATCACGAACCTGTCGTAAAATCCCCTGTTGCCGACAAATTCATTCAGCCTGTAGCCGGGAAGCGTCCCTGTTCCGCCCATACTGATATATTTAAAATTCGGTGTAGTCCTTTTATCGGTATAATCGATCGGCGTGCACGATTCAAGCCTGAATAAGTTTGAAAATACCATAATGTCTTTGAACTTATTCTCGACAAAAATGCTGAAAAGCCCTTTCTTGAAAGAAAAATCCTGATCGTACTGGTCGAGCGTCTTTTCATAAGTAAAATAAGTGTCGACAAATGTTCCGTATCTTTTCAGATTACCTATATATCTGCCAGAAACCAGCAGATCCACCATATCCCCGGAATTTGCATTATTACCATCGTAAAATTTATTCTTAATAAAATCCCTGTCGTTAAAGAACAGCGCCCAGTTAGTTTTATTCTTCAAAGAGTCTATCTCTTCGCTGTAAACTCCGGCTTTAACTGCGAATTCGTGCTCCATATCATCATTTTTTATCTTATAGACCGAACCTGCGAAAAGCCCGAAACCTTCGGTCTTGTAGTAATTATAGAAGTCCTGGTGAAGCAGAAATGCCGATAACGAGTTCATAAGCACAGGAAGCTTTCTCTGATCTTCAGATGCCACTCCGCTGAATTCGCAGCCGCCGAGAATAAGCTTTTCATCAAAGAATGACAGCCTCTGATCAGCATAATATTCCCAGTCTTTCATCCTGAAAGCATATCCGCCCGAAGCGTACATATCGAAATCTACATATTCCGTATTGATCAAATCAAATTCGCCATTTAGACCTAAATACAACCCTTCCACCTTGGAATATGTCATAAAATCCTTTCTGATCAGAGAGTTATGAAAGAAGAAACCTTTTTTATCTTCGCTTGAAATACTTATCGTTATCCTGCTGTCTTCATCGGAATCCGTGCTGTCGGTCTTATTCAGAATAAAATTCTTTATCTCGTCCACAACATAATAGCTTGCTTCGTCATCCATATGATCGTTCTTAAAAACCTTTCCTGCGAAAGCTTTGACTTCGCCAGTCACTTTTCCCGCTTCACCTATCCTGATATCGCCCGCAAACACTTCAAGATTACCTTCAAGATAACCGTCTATCTGAGCATTCCCTTTAAAAACCTTTACATCTGATTTTAACGTATCTCCTGCCGCAAGCGTATAATCCGTGAACTTCGATACGGTCTCAGCGCTGAGCAGTCCGGCAGTTATTATTATTGATATTATTAATGATCTCATTTTATTTCCCCGCTTTTGCTATTTTACAGTTATGCTGCCCATGCTTTTACTGATCCTGAGGCATTTTTTATTTTTATTGCAGATCCTTATGTCCGAATCAAAATCCATTCCTGATTTATAATCGGCTTTTTCATCGTTGACCGAAACATAATAATCGTACGATGCCGGATCTTTCAGTCCTACCTCGATATCACCGAAGCTGACTTTAATATCCGAATCGGTTTTACCCGCTATCCTGTGATTTGAAAGTTCGATCTCACCCATATTGACTTCAAGATTCAGATCTGCCTCGGATCCGGAAATCTCCAGATCACCTGCATTGAGTTCGACATTTATCATATCCAGCTTAGAGTTGCTGATATCTATTCCTCCTAAAGATGATTTCACCTTTATTCTGTCGCCTTTCAGATCGCTGATCTTTACTTCGCCGCTCTGATTGACGATGTCGACCCATGTCACGGTCGATGAACTTATCTTTACATCTCCGACCTGGAATGAGCCTGAAAGCTTCCCGTTAAATCCGCTCAGGTCGAACTCGCCTGATTTATTATCGGCTTTAACAGAGCCGGTTATTTTTTTCAGATTGATATCTCCGGAGAATGTTCTAATATCAAGTACTCCTTCAAAATCCTCGACATTCAGATCGCCGGATTTACTCCTGTAATTTATTACTCCCGATACTCTGCTGATATCCGTGTCCATGTTCTTCCCGTTGAGCAGAAGTTCGCCTTTGATGTCTTTAACGTTAAGATCTCCGTTGTCAAGCGTAACTATGACAGAAACGTTCGCCGGTGTGAATATTGTCAGATATTCGCCGTCCCCGCTTTTTTTCTCAAGCCCTATCTTAAGCTCTTTATTAATTATAGTGACTTTAGCGTCCGGTTTTGAATTTTCATCTGCTTTAAGCTCTGCCGACCTAAGCTGGTCTTCGGTCATTGATTTCTTGGAAAAATACAGTTCAATGGCTTTATTTTTGGTTCCTATTACGCTCGCATTAAGATTTTTTCCCTCGCAGGTGATCTGCCTGATACTCTGATTATCGAGAGTGATCTTCTTTATTCCTCCGCCTGTCTGAGTCGTATAATCAGTCGCATACAGCCCGGCCGCGATCACAACCGGAATCATGACGGATACTATTCTTTTTATATTCATTTTATCTTCCTTTTTCGCTGTTTGAATTTATCTCTTCAGCTTTGAATCTGAAGTATTCGCTGTTTTCGGAAGAAGCGCTTCTTGCCGCTTTGCCGGCATATTCGGAATCGCTTTCTTCGAGAAGCGTAAGAGCCTGGATCCTGTTCGTCTCATCTCTGTCGTTAAGTACGACCTGATAAAGGGCTTCTCTTACGTCTTTTTCCTTGATCTGATCTCCGAGCATCTTCATAGCTTTTCTTCGGATGATGGGATCAGTATCGTTCTGCATCGTTTTTATAAGCGTCTCTTTGAACCTCGGATCGCTCGTTTTGTCTATGGCCTTCAATGTTTTCAACTTTACGCCGGTGTTGTTCTCATTCTCGACCAGATACTTTAGGGTATTGATGATTGCCGGATCATTCTTCAACCCTTTTATTACTTTATTTGTGCTTACGTTAAAATCTATAGTTATCTCATCGCCGGATTCATCTATTTTTAGATTTTCAACTTTATATTTATTCATATCTACATCTTTATATATCGATTCACCGCTTACAACAGCCACATTTTCATAAGGTATCGCCCCTGTTTTTATGCCGGATTCGATAGGCCCGTTATTATTTTTTTCCTGGCCTTTAAAATGAAACATTGTCGCGTAGAAAGTCAGAAGTATGACCGCCGCGTACTGTAAAAATCTTCTCCCGTAGTTATTAAGTATATCTGTAAAATTTATCTTTTTATTTTCATTTGATATTGCAGCTGACAATTTTTCTCTGTTCGACTCCAGAAGTTCATCTGAAGCTTTGGAGAATACATCTTTGTCCAGCATCGCTTTCTCTTTTTTCAACAAATTATAATATTTTTTTAATTCAGGATCGTTTTCGATCTTTTTTAAAATATTCTTTTTTTCGTCCGCGTTAACGATCTCATCGTAAACCAGATCGAAAATTTTATCTTTTATATTGTCCATTTTTTCACCCTCTCTTATATACTGATATTGTTTTTTATATTCTCGACCGCTCTGAAAAAATACTTTTTCACGGTGCCTTCATTCAAAGACATCGTTTCGGCTATTTCTCTAAACTTCATTCCTTCGCAGCTCTTCATATATACTACCGTCCTCTGCTGTAATGAAAGCTTATCGATCTCTTTTTTCACAAGCTCCAGCTTTTCTTCATCCGTAAGTTCGGGTTCCACGTCAGGTTCCATATCCTGATCTCCTTCTGATGAATGAATGTATTCATTAAATTCCGCATGATCTATCTTTTTATTATACTGTGTATAAGCCGTATTGACTGCGATTCTGTACAGCCACGTATAGAACGATGATCTTTTGTTGAACTGTCCAAGGTTGTTGTAGACCTTTATGAACGTGTTCTGATAAGCGTCGGAAGCGTCGTCTTCGTTCTTCAGTATGTTCAGTAATAGATTCATGATCTGCCTGTCGTATTTCCTTATGAGCCTTTCAAAAGCTTTTCCATCGCCTTTGACCGCTCTGTTTATCAGCTCGTTCTCTATTTCTTTCAGTTCGTTCATTCGCTTTTCCTTTTTTCCCCGGGGAGCGGTCGACCGCTTTTGCCAGCCTTCGAGAAGTTCCGGTCGGCCGGCACCTTCCATCGCTTCTCAACCCTTAGACCCCTGTTATTTAAAAAAGTTGTCATAATATGTTTTCTTGATTTATTTATTTTTGTAAATCTGTCTTTTCTCAAGCTCTTTCTTTACTTCGATCGAAGTATAGCCTTTGCCTGATGCGGCGAGCTCCGGAACGGATCCTTCGAATACGATCTTTCCGCCGGACGGCCCTCCTTCGGGACCCATGTCTATCACATGGTCGCAGTTGACTATGACGTCAAGGTTATGTTCGATTATAATTATAGTACTTCCGGCATCCCTGAGTTCTTTGAGCACATTAAGAAGTCTCTGTATATCTAAAAAATGCAGTCCGGTAGTCGGTTCATCGAGAATATATACCGTTCCGGCTTTTTTGGATCTCGAAAGCTCTTTCGCGAGCTTTATCCTCTGCGCTTCTCCTCCTGATAATGTCGTTGAAGGCTGCCCGAGCTTGATGTAACCCATTCCCACCTGCATCAGGGTCTGCATTTTGTTTTTCAAGAACGGGATGTTCTCAAAAAAAACAACTGCTTCCTGTACGTCCATGTCAAGAATTTCATTTATGTTCTTGTCTTTAAAAGTCACTTCCAGCGTTTCAGAATTATATCTTTTACCTTTACAGACATCGCATTCCACATATACATCAGCCAGAAAGTGCATCTCTATCTTTATTACCCCGCTTCCCTCGCATTTTTCGCATCTTCCGCCTTTTACGTTAAAGCTGAACCGGGATTTTGTATATCCTCTCATTTTTGACAGCTTTGTAAGCGCCATCACATCCCTTATCGCATCGAATGCTCCTATGTATGTTGCGGGGTTAGATCTCGGGGATCTTCCGATAGGACTCTGATCGATCTTTATCAGCCTGATATCCCTTTTCTCGTATTTCATGCCGAGTTTGTCTTCAAGATCAATATCCTTATATTCATAATCGGATTTAAGGTTTGACATATCCTTAAGCTCATCTTTATTTGACGCCATTGTCTTTAAAGCGTTGAACAAAGAATCCATTACAAGGCTGCTTTTTCCTGCGCCTGACACGCCTGTTACGACCGTCATTTTATTCATCGGGAATTTAGTCGTAATGTTCTTTAGATTATTGGTTTTACATCCTGTGATGACGATGTTCCCCGAACTTTCGGATTCTTTCAGTTCGATGTTTACGTTCTCGCGCCTGAAAACATAATCTGATGTATGTGTTTTCGCTTTTTCCAGACCTTTAAATGATCCCGTATAAACTATCTCGCCGCCGTATATTCCCGCCTCTTTTCCGAAATCAACTATTTCGTCGGCTGTCTCGATCGTTTCTCTGTCGTGCTCGACAACTATTACGGTGTTGCCTTTATTTTTAAGTTGAACGAGATTGTCAAGAAGTCTCTGATTGTCTTTCTGATGAAGGCCGATACTGGGTTCATCGAGTACGTATATTACTCCTGTCAGCCCGCTCGCGATCTGGCTAGCTAGCCTTATTCTCTGTGATTCACCGCCGGACAGACTTCTTGCGTTCCTGTCTAAAGTCAGATATTTTAATCCCACATTTACAAGAAATCCGAGTCTCTCCTGCATTTCTTTCAGAAGTTCTTTTATTATGAAATTCTCCTTTTCGGAAAGACTTTTCGGAATTTCCTTTATGAATTTTAATAGTTTATCTATTTCGAGCTGTGTGATCTCGTTAATCGTTATTCCGTTCACTTTTACCGCAAGCGATTCTCTCCTCAACCTTTTACCGCCGCATGAACTGCATTCTGCATCGGTCATGAATATTTCATAATACGTTCTCGCCATATTGGATGAAGTTTCGGAATATCTTCTCTGGATCATATTGGCAAGTCCCTCATAAGCGGTCGTAAAAGTACCGTTGAAACTCTTTGATGTGTAATTCATCGTAAGCTGCTTTTTTGTTCCGTACATAATAGCCTTTACGACTTCATCCGGCAACTGATTGAACGGTGTATTTGCATCTGATCCATAAGCTTCGATTATACCTTTTATCTTCCTGTACTCGATATTCTGTCCGGCTATAAAAGGTATGGCTCCGGCGTGAATGCTCTTTTTGGGATATTTAACAAGTTTGTTAATATCGACACGTTTGAAAAATCCGAGCCCGTGGCAGTCGGGACACATACCGGATGGAGTATTGAATGAAAATGAATTGGGTGAAAGGTCAGGAAAACTTATAGAACATTTCTGGCAGTAGTTTTTCTCGCTGTAGAGAGCTTCAGAATCCGTGTCAAGATTCTTTATGATCAGGTTTCCCTGAGAAAGCTTAAGCGCAGTTTCAATTGATTCAGCGAGCCTGCTTTTGATCTCGTTATTTTTTTTCAGCCTGTCAACTACAACGAACAACTTATGGAATTTTTTCTCATCAACTTTAATTTCATCTTCAAGCAGATGCTCAGTGTCGTCGATAATTACTCTGACATATCCTTCGGCTTTCAGATAATCGAGCTGGTTCTTCAGATTCCCTTTCTGTCTCTGGATATATGGTGAAACTACCGAGAATTTTGTATTCTCCTTCATGTTCTTCATAACATCGTCAATGATCTCGTCCACAGACCTGGATGTGACAAGGTCGCCGCAGTTATGGCAATACTGATGGCCGATCCTCGCGAACATCATTCTTATAAAATCGAATATCTCGGTTACGGTTCCGACAGTAGACCTGGGATTAGATGATGATGTTTTCTGCTCTATGGAGATCGCAGGCGATAGTCCTTCGATAGAATCTATCTTAGGCTTTTTCATCACGCCAAGGAACTGTTTCGTATAGTTAGACAGAGATTCAACATACCTTCTCTGGCCTTCTGTGTAGATCGTGTCGAATGCCATCGATGATTTTCCCGAGCCGCTGATCCCGGTAAAAACTATCAGCTTGTTTTTCTCAAGCTCTAAATTCACATGCTTGAGATTATGTTCTCCGGCGCCTTTTATAATAAGTTTTTCTGATGCCATTTTATCCTCTTCCTGATACATTAAATAAGCAACTAAATATAGTTAATCGCTTATAAATAATAAACCTGAATTTAATAATTATTAATTCACATTTCTTTCACAAAACTTGACAAAATCAAAAATATAGCATATATTATTGTCAGAGAAATTACAATTTAGAGACGAACTTCTATACAAAGAAAAGTCCCGTAAAAAACACGGGAGAAGTTTTGTCACCCTAAATAATTTCTCAAAAAAAATGTGGACCCGAAAGGGCTAAAGGAGGATAAAAAAATGAAGTCAGCAACCATAATAATCATCATGTTTTTAACACTCTTATCATTCGGAGCAGAAAGAATGAGGCCGCTCGAATCAATGAAGATCGTAATGACCAACGACTCCGGAATGCCGCTCGAAGACGGTTTCTACAATGTTACTTATAAAATTTACGACAAATCGAAAGACGGCAAACTTATGTGTGAACAGCAATCAATCGTAGAAGCAAAAAACGGCGTCTGCGTAGTCTGCCATGAACTTTTAAGAGAACTGGAAAAAAAAGGGTATAAAGAAGTCTGGCTGTCTCTGAAAATAGAGAACTACAAAGAGAACACATTCAGAACAAGGATATTTCTGGAACCATCTAAATAAGCTCCGCCCTAAAATATCTAAAATAATATTAATTTAACCTTCCTTTTCAGGAAGGTTTTTTTTATAATTCAGCAATGAAAAAAGGATATGATCTAATAGTAATTACAGGCCCTACGGCGACAGGAAAAACCGGACTCGCGGTTTCATTGGCTTCGGCTATCGACGGAGAGATAATCAGCGCCGATTCAAGGCAGGTTTACAGGGGAATGACGATAGGAACAGGAAAAGATCTCGATGATTACAGCGTAAACGGGAAAATGATACCTTATCACCTCATTGATATATGTGATGCGGGCGAAGAATACAACCTTTTCAGATACAAAAATGACTTCAGACAAGTTTATAGCGATATAAAAAACCGCGGCATACTTCCTGTTCTTTGCGGAGGTTCAGGGCTTTATATTGAAGCTGTTTTAAAGGACTACACGCTTCTAAACGTCCCTGTTAACGAATCTCTTAGAGAAGAACTGCGGTCAAAATCAGATATTGAGCTTGAGAAGATCCTGAATGAACATTTGGTCCCGCATAACATTTCAGACACATCTAACAGAAAACGGCTTATACGTGCGATAGAGATAGCAAAGTATCAAAAAGATAGCAGTCTGCCCGGTGAGAATTCGCAGACTATGAATTACATAATATTCGCAATTGATTTCGACAGACCGGTACTCAAAAAACGAATTACGGAAAGACTAAGACAGAGACTTAAGTATGGAATGATCGAAGAAACAAGGTCGCTTCTGGAAAAAGGTATAACTCAGGATAAACTAATATATTACGGACTCGAATATAAATTTCTCGCAGAATACCTTGATGGTCAGTACAATTACAACGATATGTTCCAGAAGTTAAATTCCGCCATCCACAGATTTTCAAAAAGACAGATGACGTGGTTCAGAAAAATGGAAAGAGACGGTATGAAGATAAACTGGATAGACGGGAAATTGAGTTTACAAGAAAAACTAAATACTGTGCTTGAGATTATGGAGAACAGGAATGAGTAAAGTTATAATACTCACCGGTGCAGGATTATCTGCTGAATCCGGAATAAGAACGTTCAGGGATTCGAACGGATTATGGGAAGAGCACGACGTAATGGAAGTATGCTCTGTCGAAGGTTGGCTCAGAGACAGGGAGAAAGTGCTGAATTTCTACGACCTGCGGAGAAAGGACTGCGAACATAAAGAGCCGAACGCATCCCATTTTATGATCGCTGAAATGCGGCATAAATTCGGAGATTCGGTCTCGATAATCACGCAGAATGTCGACGATCTTCTTGAAAAAGCGGGTTGTGAAAAGGTAATACATCTTCATGGGGAACTCAGAAAGCTGAGATGCGAAATGTGCGGTCATATTTTCGATATAGGCTACAAATCAATTAAAGACGTTCCTGAATGTCCTTTATGTAAAAGCCATGGTCTCAGACATCATATAGTCATGTTCGGTGAACCTGCGCCATTCTATCAAAAACTGTATTCAGAACTCATGAATACTGAACTTCTCGTTGTGATAGGCACATCAGGCGAAGTTCTTCCGGTAGATCAGTTCGCGTCTTACACAAAGTACTCGATCCTGAACAATCTTGAGCATTCAATGGCTATAAACCACATGATATTCACTCACACTTTTTACGAAAAAGCAACGACCGCAGCTCCTAAGATCAAAAAACTGATCGAAAAATATTTCGAGACCGGAAAAATATGAACCCGCCTGAAATCAGTTCAGAAAACAGCGGAATTATACTATATAGCTTAGATCGACAATAAATTCAAGCTATCCTTACTTTCTCCATATCAAAATGACAGACAGCTCTGAACTGGACATTTCAGGCTGTCTTTTTCTTTGATACTTTCTTTTCGGACAAGCAAAAGAAAGTATGAAAAACCATCATTGCGCTTGAATTACAACTCGATTCAAGGCGGAACGCTTATTAATTTAATTCTCTTTACTGTTTTCTTCCAATGCTTTAACGGCTTTTTCAATATCTTTGACCTTATAGATCAGATCCGGAAGTCTGCCGAGACATGCGTCGATCTTCCTCTGCTTTGCGATCTCCCTTGAAGGAGTACCTGTAACAATACTCCCATCCTTCAGATTCCCGGCTATCCCTGCCTGAGCTCCGATCATAACTCCGTTGCCGATCGTAATATGCCCGACAAAACCTACCTGACCGCCGATCATGCAGTGAGAACCTATCTTCGTACTTCCTGAAACACCTGATTGTGCCGCCATGACAGTATTTTCCCCGATCTCAACATTATGGGCTATCTGAAGCAGATTATCAAGTTTAGCGCCTTTTTTAATCACTGTCGAGCCTAAAGTAGCTCTGTCAACGCAAGTATTAGCACCGATTTCTACATTATCTTCGATAACAACATTGCCTACTTGAGGTATTTTGTCGTATTCCGACTGATTAGGAGCGAATCCGAACCCGTCGCTGCCTATAACCGCCCCGTTCTGAATGATCACATTATTGCCTATCACGCAATTCTCGCGTATAGAAACATTTGAATAGATTATCACATTATTCCCGATCTTCACGTTCTGCCCGATCGTGACGTTCGGCTGTATCTGGACATTGTCTCCTATCACGCAGTTTCTGCCGATTGAAACAAAAGCGCTTATAGAAGGATCTATTCCTATCACTGAGCCGTCTGAAATGAATGACATTCTGTTAACGCCTTTTTCAGCGGGCGGTACTGGAGGATGGAATGCGATTAGCACCTTTAAAAAGGACTGATACGGATTCTCCGATCTTAAAAGCGGAATATTCCTGTCGGTTTTAAAATCCTTCGGGACAATGACTGCTCCCGCGTTCGTAGTTTCTATCTGATGGAAATACTTCGGATTATGGAGAAAAGCTATTTCTGAAGCTTTAGCCGAATCTATCTTAGCTATGTCGGTTATATCGATTTCCGGATACTCGGTTGTACTTCCTATGATTTCAGCTATAATATTCAGCTTCATTTTTATCCCCTGTTTTTTCTTTTTAATATCATTACCGGAAGTATAACTTCCTCAAGGCTTACACCGCCGTGCTGAAATGAATTCTTTATCTGCCTGTAAAAATCGTTAAGTCCCTTTTCGAAAACAAAACAGTGATCTTCTTTCGCTAGTATTATATTCATCCCCTTAAATGAGGAAGGCATTTTATAATCCGCGGGTTTCTGCCAGAAAAAAGTCTGTTTTTTATTCGACGTTGTCAGATTCTTACCGAATTTCAGGCGCAATCCGCTGCTGATAAAACCGTCACCGGACACCTTGGTGTATTTATTGATAAGTTTTGCACCGTGATCCGTCGTGATGACTATCCTGAATCCCATTTCGCCGAGACTCGTTATGATCCTTAACAGAGATGAGCTGCTGAACCAGCTTTTTATTGTCGAACGGTACGAACTCTCGTTGAACATCATTTCGCTGACCAGTTCGCCCTTCTTTTTATCGTGAACAAGAAAATCCACCATGTTCACTACCAAAGCGAAAAGAGTAGTATCCCTGAGTTCATTCATGCCGGATTCGATCTTAGCGAATTCATCTATCCTGTAAGCTTTACTGTATTTCAGCTTTCTGCCCAGATCTAATCCTGAACTGATCAGTTTTTTTTCTAAAAGCTCTTTTTCGAACCTGTTGCTGCTTGACTCGTCATCGTAATTCACGTTCGAGAATTCAGGATGTTTTTCTTCTATTTCAGATGGAAATAATCCTGAGAATATTGCGTTCCGCGCGAACTGGGTCGCAGTAGGCAATATCGAATAGTATGACTCCTTGATAATTGAAAAATTTTCCTTTAAAACCTCCTCTATCACGCTCATCTGATCGTAAGGCAGACAGTCTATTACGATAAAAGCAGTTTTCTCAGCCTCAAGATCAGGAAGAACGAATTTATCGAGAACTTCATTTGAAAGAACCGGTCTCTCCGACTGATCCGAAATCCATTTATGATAATTTTCCTGAATGTAATTACCGAAAGTCATGTTCGCGCTGCGTCTTAGATCATCAAAAGTCTCCGCGAGATTAATGTCCTTTATCTCGTCAAGCCTTAAATTCCATCCGGTGATCATGTGATTTATAGTTATCCAGCCGTTGAAATCGGGATCTTTGTCTATCATTCCCGAAATGACTTTATAATTCTTTATGTAATTTTTCGACATGTTATCGCTGATCAGATCTTCTTTTTCAAGATTTTTTCTGATGCTGAGATATAGCTGGAGAGGACTGACCGGTTTAGTCAGATAATCGTCGATCATATTACCTACCGCTTCAAGAAAAATACCCTCTTCTTCAGATTTTGTCACCATCACAGCTTTGATATCTCCGTCAGCCGCTTTTATCTGCCGCAAGGTCTCGAGTCCGTCCATCCCGACCATCATTTCGTCGAGTATTACAAGATCGAAATCTTTCTGTTTTACAAGCCTGATCGCGTCGTACCCGTTAGTAGATGTCTCGAGCTCATAACCCTTGCTTACCAGATACAGTATATGTGGTCTTAAAAGAGATATTTCATCATCTACCCACAGGATCTTTCCCGTCATAATGATACCTCCGCGAACCCTGCAGGATTTTCATTTATATCCATTTTAGTATAAAATAGAGTAAGTTTAGTTGGCGGATTGAAAGTCCTGAACCTTATCCTTTTAGGCATAATATAGCCGTTATCCGAACTGAAATAATCGTATTCGCGCTTGAACATAAGCTCGCGTTCGTAATACTGCGAAACTTCCGTAATGAGAAAATTCTTATTGACCGTAACGAACTGATATTCTTTTTCGTTCAATTCTATTCTGAAATTTATCCTGTCTTTTTCCCTTCCCGTTATTTTAAAAGGGACTTCAGAAGGTTCATAGCATAAGAGCGAGTTCTTAAGTTGAGAAACAGTAATATCCATTCCCGTTATTCTTTTTACGGAATTCTCACCGCTTTGCCCGGTGATCAGGATTTTATTGAAGTAATTGACAGCCTTTACTGAGTCTTTATTAATAAACAAAACAGCTTCAGTCTCGCCGACAAGCCCGTTGATCTCTATATATACTGTGTCGTTCCTGGAAATATAAAGATATCCGCTCGACTGATTTTTATCAGAGGGTGTTGAGTAAGAAAAATCAAATTTCCCCGACACCGATCTCAGTTTTCCGTAATTTTGATTAATTACGTACAGGATCTGATCTTCGCTTGCAGTATCCAGGTCGTATTCCTTTAAATTCATTCCGCTATAAAAGCAGCCTGTAATAAATAACGTCAGCAGCAATACTATTAAAAACTGCGCTTTCATTTACAGAGCCGCCTTTAGTATAAGGCTGCTTTTTAAAATTATATCCGAAATCATTATCGCTGTCTTGTTTATCTGAATGTTATCGATCTCACCGGCTTTGTTTAGTGCTTTTTTAATAACTTTCAGATGCTCTAAAAGCTCTTCGGAACTTGGATCGTTCAGCACGTCGGCATTCTCAAAGATCCCGTCCATTATTTTCTCGGCTTCTTCGATTTTACCTGATTTATAGTAAATCCAAGCTTTTGTATCGAGAAAAGTAACGGATCCCGGCCTGTTTTTTAGAGCTTTCTCGATATATTCGGCCGCTTTATCCAGATCCTTAGAATTCTGTGCAAGCTGATATGAGTAATTATTAAGAAGCTCGGCATTCTCCGGGTCTTTTAATATGCCTTCCTTATAAGCTTCAAGGCATTCAGCTTCCATTTTGTATCTGCTGAAAACCGTTGCCATTATCTGATAGAGATAAGTTCCTTCGGGAAATCTTTTTTTCAGGCCGTTATAAACTGTTTTTGCTTTTAGAACATCTCCGGATTTCACGTAAAGCTCGGCCAGCTGAAGCAAGAGGGAGCTTTCCGGATATTCTTTAATGCCGTCCAATAGAGTGTTCCTGGCTTTTGTAAAATCACCTTTTTCAGAATACAGCTCGGCGATATCGGCAAAATATTCAGGCTCTCCGTAGGTTATTCTTGTCATTTTCTCCAGCATTTCCGCGGCTTTGTCGAACTTTTTATTGAAAATATACTCATCAAATGCGTAACGGTAAATAAGATAAGGCAATTCAGGCTGATCTTTTTCTAGACTTGCGATAATTTCCGATATCTTCTCCGTATTGCCGTCAGCTCTGGAACAGATCTGCATTTTTATCATAGAAAAATAAAGATCATACGCTCTGCCGTATTTATTCTCAAGAGCGCTGTTTATCATACTTTTAAATTCGTTGTTGTCGGAGAATAAATTCAGCCTGTCATTAATTTTCTGATTCAGAACTGCGGCTGCAGTAATGATCTCTTTATCTTTGAGCATCCCTGCAAGAACTGAATCAAGAACTGTTTCAGCACGTTTTTTATTTCCTTTCTTAAATTCATACAGATAGAGATATATACCCGACCTGCCGAGATCGAATCCTTTATCAAAAAGATCGTTAAGTATATTATATCCCTCCACGGGTTCATCTGACCTGATGAGCTCAAGCGCAAGATTGATCCTTATGTGATCCGATCCCGTTTCGCTGTAGGCTTTATCGAAATATTTCTTTACGCTTGCCGTATTTGCAGCCTGACTGCTGAGTATACCCCACAGATAATCGGACACCACAGGCCTGTTGTAATTGAAATAACTTTTTTTCGTCACGGCAAACGATGATGAAGCTATCAGGGCTAAAATAAATGCCAGCAATGTTCTTTTATTCATTTTTATCATATACCGATATCATTACACTGTTACCTTCGACAACCACTGAGGACGATTTAAAATCCTCTCTGAATCGTACCGTAATCTGTACCGATTCTTTGTATTCGATGAACTTGATCTTTGTCACATGTGCTTTATTATAAATATATTTTTTTACCGAAGGGCTGAATTTACCTTTATAAAAAGTTATATTGAAAAAATTATCCCCCGAAAAAAATGTCGTAATGTTGTTCTTAGGATTGTCGCCTTTAAAATTCAACAGCATGAGAATACCGTTGGTTTTCTCGGAAATCTCTAAACCCGAAACGGTATAGGCAGCCTTATCCGGAGCTACAAAGCTTACTTGATCTTCTGTAATATCAGGTTCGTCTTTTAGCTCATCTGACGCGGATTCTTTTTTCATATCGGTTATTGGCCGGGGAGCTGCAGAAGTTTTTTCGGGAATAACCTCTTTTTTTTCAACGGGATATTCTACTTTCACCTGTTCTTTTTTAGCGGGTTCTTTTTCCCGCCCGGTTATTTCCTGTTTATTATCTGGATGATCACCAACTGCCGGTTTTAAAGCCGAGCACGCTGTAAAGATCAAAAATCCCGCTGCAATTATCATCGCTATGTACTTCAATTTCCGCCTTCTACTTTATTTTACACAACTTAAACTTTTGTAATATACTAAAGTTTTTACTTTTCCGCTTTATTTTCTTCAATGCTTTTTAAAAGATCATTAACAGAATCGAGACCATGTTTATATCCGATCTTCTCGAAGACCTTTTTAGCCTTTACAGCATATTCTTCAGCCTTAAAATCATCCTTAAAATTGTCGAAATATGTATATGCTAAATTGTAAAGGGCTTTACCTTCAGAATGAATGTCATTATGCTTTTTTGAATATTCAATCTGGAGTTTATAATATTTGAGGCTTTCAGCAAGTTTGCCGGTCTCCGCGTAGCAGTTAGCCAGATTACCGTAGCTGTGGCCTACCATTTCTATGTTGCTTATCTCTTCTGAGAATTTTAGATTCGCTTTATATATCTGAATCGCTTTGCCGTATTCTTTTTTATAAAAATACGCATCTCCTCTGTTGTCATTAACGATAGCCAATTTCAGTTTATTTCCTGTTTTATTCAAGATAACTTCTCTCTGATCGCAAAGTTTTATCACTTCATCATATTTCTTTTTTTCAAGCCTTATGTTTGATAGAGACTGCAAAAGGCTTTCTTTAAGCTCTATTTTCGATGTCCTTTCCACGAGCTTTATTCCTTCCATAATGTGTTTCTCGGCTTTTCTGAAATCTCCTTTAACATAACTGACCTTTGAAAGCCCGTCTATCGCCCTCATGACAATATTATAATTATGTATCTTCTTTGCTTCAATAAATACTTTCTCATAATATGATTCCGCTTTCATCATATCTCCGGTCTGCCCATAAGACGAAGCAATGTTCTGTAAAGCAGTGAGTTTTTCATTGATCAGGCTGAATTCTTCTGATATCCTTATCATATCTTCGTATATTTTAACCGCTGATTTGAATTCTCTTTGTTTGAAGAATTTCATAGCGAATACGCTAAGAGCCCAGACTTTTAACCTGATATCTTTCGTTTTATCTGAAAGGTACTCCAACCTCAGAAGCATTTTTAAAAGTTTGTTACTGTCTCCCAGGTAAAAGTATGAAGTCGCTGCATCAATAAGTCCTTCCAATTCTATGTCGTCTGTTGCGAACGAAGTCATTTTTTCAAATTCAGCAGCTGCATTTTTATAATCCGAAGCCCTTTTTAGAATATTTACCTTTTTAACCTGTGCTTTCTGATATAATTCACTGCCCTGTTCGGAATTTTCCATAATTTTCTCTGTAATAGCTATTACTTCGCTTCTCTTTTCCATCATTTTCAGCAATTCGATATCAATAAAATAGCTTTCAAGTTTATCTTTAGTACTCATCTTATATTTTCTGAAAAGCTTAAGGTAATTGAATGCCTCTTTGTAACTGAATTTGTTTTTCGCTGATTCAGCTGATTTCAGAAGATAGAATTTTGCCTTGTCCTTGTCGAGAGTATTCCTGTAATGAAAAGCAAGCAGTTCGTAAGCGGCCGCCAGATTGTCTTTATGATTTTTTTCGTAAAGCTGAGCTATTCTCAGATGGTATTTTCTCCTAAGCGAGAATAAAAGCGTCTCGTAAGCGACTTCCTGAGTTATGGCGTGCTTGAAAAGATATTCGTTATCTGCAGATTCTTCGAATATCGTAAGATCGACCTTTGTAAGATCGAACAGGCTGTCTTTTATATCGAGCCTTTCAGATATTTCTTTAAGATTCTGAAGTTGCTTAAGAATGTCGAACTGAAAGATTCGGCCTATTACGGAGGCTATTTTCAGAATTGTTTTGCTGTTCTCATCAAGCTTATCTATCCTGGAAAGAACGATGTCGTTCACATTATCCGGTATCTTTATCGATCTGATCGAAGGCTTGATCCTGTATTTTGTTCCGACCTGATCTGATATTACTGGAACAAGATCACCGTCGTTCTTCAGACCCAGAAGTATTTCCTCCATAAAAAACGGATTACCCTTCGTTTTCTGATGAATATCTTTATATATCCTGTCAGGAATGTTAATAAGACTGAATTTATTTAAAAGAAATTCCCTGCCTTCTTCATATTCGAGATTATTGAGCTCGATATTATAAGATTTCTTATTTTCTTCAAACCTGCACATTATGGTGTCAGGCCTGAAAACAAAATTAATACATCCGGAGTTAGATCCCGGATCATAAATATTCAGAAGATCATGGAAAAAATCCGATGAAGATGAATCTATCCAATGAGAATCCTCAAGATATAAAACAGCTTTATCTTCAGAAATTATCTTATTGAATATAGATAGTGCTATTCCTGTAAATAAATCTTTTAATCCCGGATCAGGATCATCTGAACTACTTTCCTTCCACGATAAGAATGAGGAATACAGATCTGTGTTCTCCTCTTCTCCAATAGATTTCATCAGTGATCTCAACTTCTTTAACTTAAGATTCAGCGGATCCAGAATATTTACTCCGGCGAATTCAGCTATAAATTCTTTAACCGCAAAGAAAGGATTGTTTTTCGTATATGAAAGGCAGCCGACAAGATAACACCGGGAACTTTTCTCCCTTTCTTCAATAAGCCTGCTAACAAGAACTGATTTTCCCAGTCCCGCTTCGGCTTTAATGTTTATCAGAACAGCTTTTCTTTTTTTTACAGCTTCCCAATACATTTCCTGCTCTTTTTTCCTTCCGATCAGCTTTATTTTTTTATGCTTTTCTGTTTCTGTGAACGTATTGAAATCATACGCAGAAAAAAGTTCAGCTACGCCTTTCAGATTTAATTGTCTCTCAGGACCGGTATTTATTCCGGAGATCCTCTCTTTGATCTTTGATGAAATGATCACTTCATTTATTCGGGCTGAAGCCATCAGTCTTGCGCTGATGTTAACTGTATTTCCTATAACGGTAAATTCTCTTCTGTCTGAAGCTCCTACAACTCCGAAATAAATATTACCGTTGTTTATGCCCGCTTTTAAATCTATGCCTGAAGGTTTATTAAGCTTGATCTCCTGAATAGCTCTCAAAGCGTATTCTTCATTCTTCTCTGTAGCTACCGGAGCGCCAAAGAGAGCTATAATTTTATTCCCCTTATCGCCCATATCGATCTTATTTATAAAGCCCTGATATTTTTTTACTGTCGATGATGTTAAAGAATAGAACTCATTGAGAAGTCCGTAATTAAAATCGCTGTCATATTCTACTCCCGTAAAGTTCATAAAAATCACAGCGCAGTTCCTAAGTTCCCCTTTTTCCAATGCGCCCGCATCTTCCCTGACTATCAGTTCATCGTCTATAAAAGATTTATACCATTCGTACTCTTTCTTATCTGATCTTTTCAGGATAGTTCTGTTTGATTTCTTCCCTTTTGAAAACTCTTCAATATCAAGTTCGTAAAAACTGTCTCTTTTTTTACATTTTCCGGCAGCTTTTTTCATACCTCCCGCAATTATTATTTCACCCTGAACCGCGTGATGTTCGCATTCACAGGCTGTATCGAGAGTATCTCCGGCAATGAAATACTGTTTATTTTCATTTCCGAGCATTCCTATAATTGATTCACCGTAAGCGATCCCGATCTTCATTTTAATAGAACAGTCACCTGCTATGGTTTTTATTTTATAAAATCTCCTTACTGCAGCCTGCATATCGACAGCTGTTAGAACTACGTCCTCCTTATTTATCTGCTCAGGGAAAAATACTGTTATCGCGTCACCACCGAATTTATATACTGACCCGCCTCCGAGAGTAACTATACCGATCAGATCCTCGAATACTTCATTCAATATTCTCGATATTTCTTCAGATCCTTCTTTTCCTTTTGCTGTCAGCTTTTCCGACAGCTGCGTGAAACCTGAGAGATCTGCGAACATTACAGAACCTTCTATACGTAAATAGCCGTTCTTTTTAATTTCTTCGTAAACATCGGCGAAATGTTTAGGTACATATTTTGACAACATAGTCCGATCCTGTTTTTGTTTATTCATGAAAATACATTAATATTAGTGTCAATTCAACTTTAAAATATATAATATGCGAGACATAATTCATATAAAAACGGATAACGTTTACCCCTCTTTACCAGCCGGTACGAAATCAGCTATAAAGTGGCGATCGGCCTGATGAGGCAGGGTCAGTTTTGAGATGAAGTTATGTCGAGCTATAAACCTTATTGAAAAGGTCAGTGCGCATCAAGCCAGTTATCGCCTATCCCGATATTAACTTCGAGCGGAACCGACAACTCGACCGCATTTTCCATTTCGTTCCTAATGAATGCTGAAAATTTATCAACGATGTCTTCTCTTACTTCAAAAACCAATTCGTCATGTATCTGAAGCAGCATTTTTGCTTCGTAGCCGTCCATCTTTGAATCTATCCTGATCATAGCCATCTTTATAATATCAGCCGACGCTCCCTGAATAGGCGCGTTGACCGCCGCTCTGACCGCAGCACTCTTAATGTTTTTGTTGGACGATCTGATCTCGGGGATCTCCCTTTTTCTGCCGAACATGGTTTTGACATAGCCGTACTGCTCTATGAAAAGTGTTGTATCGTCAATATATTCTTTGATCTTGCTGAACTGTGAAAAATACAGGTCAATGAAATCTGATGCTTCCTGAAAGCTGATCCCCATGTCTTCGCTAAGCCCGAATTTCGTTTTTCCGTAAAGAACCGCAAAATTCGTGGTTTTTGCTCTTGATCTCATTTCTTTTGTAACTTCATCAATGCTGACACCGTATAATTTCGATGCGGTAGCCTTATGAATATCAACACCCTGCCTGAAAGCTTCGGTAAGATTTTCATCTCTGCACAGATGCGCAAGAATTCTCAATTCTATCTGGGAATAATCCGCAGAAATAATTTTATATCCGGGTTTCGGAATAAAAGCTGTCCTGATCTTTTCCCCGACCTCATTCTTGATAGGAATACTCTGAAGGTTCGGATTCGCCGATGAAAGCCTGCCTGTTGTGGCTATATGCTGCAAAAACGTCGTATGTATCCTTCCGGTCGGCTTGTAAACATACTTTAAAAGTCCTGCGGCATAAGTGTTGTTCAGCTTTGACAACTCCCGGTACTTCAAAAGATAATCAGCTATCGGCATTCCCTCATACGCGAGCTTTTTTAATACGGCGTGATCAGTTGAAAATGTCCCGCTTGTGCCCTTTCTCCCGCTTTTCATGTTCAGCTTCTCGAACAGTACCTGGCTGAGCTGCTTTGGAGAATCAAGATTGAACTCTTCTCCCGCAAGCATATAAATAGTCTTTTCAAGTTCCTTTGCCGCCGAAGCCATCTCTTTTGAAATATTTTCAAGAACCGGCTTTTCGATCCTGATGCCGTACCTTTCCATGATGAAAAGAACTCTTAAAAGCGGTATTTCCATATCGTAAAATATTTTTTCGATCTCTTCATCCGAGTGTATATCTTCTTTGATCTTAAATGAACTTCTGAAAATAAGCTCTGATTTCTCGCATTCAGTTATCTTTTTTTCAAAGCCAGTTTCTTTTTCTTCTATCGCAAAATGATTAAGGTAATTTCTTGCTATCCCTGAAAGGTCATGGTTATTAACGCCGCTCCTGACCAGAAAATCTCCAAGAAGAATATCGAATAAAGCGCATTTAACTTCAAATCCGTAATTTTTCAAAGCGTGAAGGACTCTTTTCAGGTCATAGCCTATCAGAGTGATATCGCTGTCGTCGAGTATTTCCTTAAAATCCGTGAGAAAGTCACCTATAGAATCTTTATCTTCCGAATCAAAAAGGCTCATCTGTTCATTTGCCTCTTTGAAATCTTTGCTGACAAAATAAGATTCATACTCTTTTAAAGAAATTGAAATGCTTTTAATTTTTAATTCGAGAAGATAATCTCCTTCAATATCCAGCCTCATTGAAAACTTTGCCGATTTTTTTATCCTCTTTATTAGCTGATCTACATCCTTTTTTTCCGCGATCGTATGGAAATCATATTTGCTGTGGTCATATCTGTCAGCCTTGGTGCGCTCTGTCTGAACTCCCTGCTTTTTTTCAAGATATTCGAGAAGACGCTTCATATTGAGCTTATAAAAATAATCTGCCAGTTTCTCAAAATCGTAGCTTTTGATGTGAAGTTTTTCCTCGTCAAGTTCGACTTCGAGATCTGTTTTTAAGGCTACCAGCTCCGCTGAAAGTTTGATAATATCTTTACTGTTAAGAAGTGATTCTCTTACGGCATTCCCGCCCACTTTATCAATATTTTCGAAAATTCCTTCAATAGTTCCGTGTTCCTGAAGCAGCTTTATCGCAGTTTTCCTTCCGACTTTAGGCACTCCCGGAATATTGTCTGATGTATCTCCGGTAAGAGTGAGAAAATCTTTTATCTGTTCGGGATAAAGCTCGAACTTCTGCTTAACCCCTTCCCTGTCGTATATGGTCTGATCCTTTGGGTCGTAAACGAAAACCTTATCGTTCACAAGCTGGGCAAGATCTTTGTCGGATGAAAAAATATAAACCGTGTATCCTAAATCAGGCGCGATTTTGCTTATAGCTCCAATAAGGTCATCAGCTTCGAAACCTTCTCTAGAGATGGTCTGGATCCCTGTGGCTTCGATCATTTCGTACAGAAGCGGGATCTGATTCCTCAGCTCCTCCGGCATTTTCTCGCGGGTAGCTTTATATTCTGGATATAGATCGTGTCTGAATGTGGGGGCGGCAGTGTCAAGAACGATCGCCATATACTCCGGAGCTTCATTCTCGATCAGGTTGAAGAATGATGAGAAGAATCCGTATAACGCGGATACATTAAAGCCTTCCTTAGTTATCAGCGGCTTTGCTCCAAATGCAAAAAACGCCCTGTATATCAGGCCGTAGCCGTCTATAAGATATAATTTTTTCTCATTCAAGATAATACCTTTTTTTTAACCTTGGTGGAAAATAAGTTTTAATAGCCTGTTTTGCAATCTAAAACAGAGTTTATTTAATGCTTCTGACCATTCTGAAGCCTATATAAAAATATTTGTCATTGGGATTGTAAAGATTTCTGCAGCATACTCTTGCGCATTTTTCGTAATTGAACCAGCTTCCTCCTCTTATCACTCGAAGAAAACCTTTTACCGGACCTGTAGGATTGGATAAATTCTTTATATCATCCGGATAAACATCATACCAGTCCCAGCACCACTCGCTGACGTTACCTGTCATATCGTATAATCCAAGTTCATTAGCCTTCATTCTGCTTCCAACTGAACATGTTGATTCTTTTGCGGTTTTCGTATAGACAGCCACTTCTTGTATCCTGTCGCTTCCGCTGTATAAATATTTATGGGATTTCTTTCCTCCTCCGGACGCATATTCCCATTCTGCTTCGGTAGGAAGCCTGTAGCCGTTCGCTTTAAAATCGCAGACAATATCGCTGCCGGTACCTGTATAACATTTCTGCAATCCCTCCGTCTCGCTCATTTTGTTGCAGAATTTTACTGCGTCGTACCAGCTTACGTTCTCTACGGGAAGACTGTCACCTGTAAATTCCGAAACGCTTTTTCCCATTATATAATTCCATTCGGCCTGAGTTGTCTCATATTTACTGATATAAAAACTGCTGACGGACACTTTATGAATTGGAAGTTCATCAGTGCAGCCCTGACTTCCACCCATTTCAAAAGAACCTCCTTCGACAAGAACGTATTCGCCTCCAATATCCGGTCCCGGTTTCAATTTCACGTTTCTTTTTACAGCTGTTCCCTGTTCTATTATGAACTCTTCACTGTAACTTTTATGGCCTTTCTTTTTTATTTTGAGCTTATAAACTCCGGCCGGCAGATTGGAAAAAGTCCTGTTACCGTAACATGAGTATTTATTGAACCCTTCCTCCCACAACTCCGTGAAACAGCTGTCAGGCGAAGTCGTGATCTGAACTGACCCGACGGGATAATCAGGATACATCATTATCGTTTTATCTTCTTTATCAGACAGACTGACGGTCTTTTCTAAGGTCTTTGTGCTGTCCATTTCCACTTTCAACCTGTATTCACCCGGCTGAAGTTTAATTCTTTCATATTCTTTTGTAAACTCTCCGTTGATAAATACTTTCACCTTCTTAAATGTGTTGATAGTAAGCGTCGCCCGAACATCTGCGAAAACATATTTCTTTCGTGTTTCAGGCGCTTTAACAACCAAAGTTTCTTCAATTTCTGGAAAACCTTTGATCGAAAGCGATACTTTATGCCTGCCCGCAGGATATTCGAATTCTACAGGAGTTATTCCTATCTCTTCATCAGCTATATAAACTTCCGCGCCTTCAGGTTCAGAAATGATAATGACTTTGGCTATCTGAACAGTAAATACCGGCTTTTTCATTTGATCCTGAGATGTATTTAACGAATCCTGCGCGGACATTGTCAAAAACATTCCCGATATTAAAAACGGCAACAATAATCTCATATTCGTACCAACTGGGCAATTTATATTAGTTCACTACTTTTAATATAATAAAGTCTTACGTTAAAACCTAATAAAATATTTCTTTTTTTCACTACATTTGATATATTGATGTCAAATTATGCAGGGAGCGTGGTGTCCAGGATTTTAGCTATAGATTACGGTGATGTGAGGATTGGTCTTGCACTAACCGACCCTTTAAAGATAATTTCATCGGGCTATAAGACAATAAAAAATGAAGGCGATGAAAAAATCATCGATGCTTTAAAAGCCATAATTCTTTCAGAAGAAGTTGAAAAGATAATACTCGGACACCCTGTAGGTCTCGACGGGAATAAGACGAAAAAGACCGTTCAGGTTGAGCAGTTCGGGGAAAAACTGAAACTCCTCGGAAAGGAAATTATTTTATTTGACGAGAGTTTTTCGTCAAAGAGGGCGCATCAGATTATCCACGAAATGGGGAAAAAGACGGGAAATAATAAGGAAATGATCGATATGCTGGCTGCTCAGGTGATCCTTGAAGATTATTTGAGGTCAGTACAGTGAAAGATATTTTTTCTCAATATAAAGCGCCTGATAACATGAAAAGTTCTGACGGATCATCGAGATACGCTTTCGTCACTTTTTTGATGATGAACGACAGCTATCTGGCCTCAGCGCTTCTTATGGCATACGGGCTGAAAAATCAGAACTCTCAGGCCGATACTGTCTGTATGGTGACAGAAGAGATAGATGATGATACCTTGATCCCTTTAAAAATGATCTATGATCATGTAATCCGGGTAAAAAGGATATTTATTCCTCATAAAGAAAGGAAAGGAAGAGAAGACAGGCCTCTCTGGTTCACCCGGCTGAACTCACTTCTGCTTGGTCCTGACGGAAATTACGGATTAAAATACGAAAAGGTCTGTATCCTTGACGCTGATGTTTATCCGATAAGGAATTATGACACCTTATTCAGTGTCCCGACACCTGCCGGAATGCTGAATGAAAAAAAATCCAACTGTCTCGAGTGGGATGATAACGGGAAGTACATTTATCCCGAATCAATAAAAAAGGAAGGCAAATGGAACTGGCATAAGATCTATGAGCCTGTCGCCCCTCACGGTTCGCCTATCCCGAAAGAGGTAACTGACCGTCCGCTTCATGATCCCTCTAATCTTGGTCTGAACGGCTCAATTTATGTTTTCGACACAGATGCGAAAGAGCTTGAAAGCATAGTTGAAGATGTTGAAAAACCTGAGATTAAAAGGCTTGTCGGCGACTTGTTCAAATGGCCGGACATGCAGTATTTTACGATTAGGTGGTCAGGACAGTGGCACAGCATCGACATAAAATTCAGTTCGTTCAACGGTTATCCTTCTTTGAAATATCTTTGCGGATGTCATTATTCCGGTTTTAAACCGTGGTATTTCAAGCAGAAAGGCCTGAAGAACTATATGGAGCATGAAGATTTCATTTTCTGGTATAAGAATTATATCTCCATGCTTGAAAATTATCCTGAAATGCAAAATATTAAAAGGCTTGTTAATATCAAAAAAAATATTTTGAGCCTCGGAGTAATAAATGATAAAAAAACCTAAGATCTTCATAAGCGGAGTAGCCGGATTTTTGGGCAGCCATCTTGCGGATATATTCATAGCTGAAGGCTACAAAGTTGCAGGCTGCGATAACCTTATCGGCGGATATCTGGATAATGTTCCGTCTGAAGTGGAATTTTACCAGTATGACCTGAATTTCCATAATTCCGTTGTAAAGATCACGAAAGACTGCGATATAATTTTTCACTGCGCCGCTACTGCCTATGAAGGTTTGAGCGTATTCAGCCCTTATTTTGTAACTAAGAACATAGTTGAATCCTCCGTCTCTCTGATAACGGCGGCGATCGCGAACAAGGCTGAACGATTTGTTTTCTGTTCATCAATGGCAAGATACGGAACTCAGGACAAAGTTCCTTTTACGGAAGATATGACGCCAAAGCCGCAGGACCCGTACGGGATTGGCAAGTTCAGTTCGGAGCTGTTCTTAAGAAACCTCTGCGAAACTCACGGTATGGATTACGTCATAGCAGTTCCTCATAATATTATCGGGCCTCGTCAGAAATATGACGATCCCTACAGGAATGTTGCCAGCATTATGATCAACCTTATGCTTCAGGGCAGACAGCCGATCATTTACGGCGACGGCGAGCAGAAAAGATGTTTCAGCTTTATTCAGGACGACATTGATATACTCTACAGGCTGGCTTTTGAAAAAAGCGCGGTCGGCGAAGTGATCAATATCGGTCCTGACGATGAGTTCGTAACTATAAATCAGCTTGCCGGTTGTATAGCTGAGATTATTGATTTTCAGCTTGATCCTATATATGAAAGGTCAAGACCGCAGGAAGTGGTCCTGGCAAACTGCTCGGCTGAAAAAGCGAGAATGCTTTTCGGATATACACCTAAAACAAGGCTGAAGGACGGGTTGAGATCAATGGTAGAATATATAAAAACCAGAGGACCTAAGCCTTTCAAATATCACATCGATCTTGAAATAATAAACAGTAAAACGCCGGACACATGGAAAAACCGGAAATTCTAGCTCAAACGGCTGATTATGCCGTTATTTTTAAACCGGCAGGCCTTCCCTGTCAGCTTAAATCAGCATTCTCAGGTTATACTCTTGAATCAGAATTAAAACTCAAGCTGGGTAAGAATAAAATATTCTTTCCTCACAGGCTCGATAAGATCACATCGGGACTTCTGATAGTAGCATTCGATAAAGATACTGTCGAATTTTTTAATAATGAGATCAGAAATAAACGACTCGGAAAATATTATCTTGCGCTGACTGAATCGAAGATAAATGATCCTCATACTCTTATAGGTTTACAAAAAAGATATATTAAAGTACACGATGACAATAGCGAGATCGTCAGAAGCGGAGGGCTTCCGTCATTTCTAGAAATTCTGTCTGTTGAACCCGCACCGGGAAATAATGAATGTTTTCATGTGCTGATCAGGCTTCTGACAGGCAGGATGCACCAGATCCGCGTTATGCTTGCGGATATGGGGATACCGTTATGCGGTGACAGGCTTTACAATCCCGGATCAAAATATAAAGAATTTTATCTTGAATCAATAGTGCTGAAATTCACTGATCCGGAAAATATTGAACAGCGTTTTTATTATAAAAACCCTAAGAGAATAATTGAAATAAGCGAAACTATAAAAGCTTTTTTAAACACTTTATGACGGGATTTTATTATCTCCTTACCGATCTTGCTATCCTGAACCCGCCATCACTGTCGGCAGATTCAGGTCCGGAGTGTGTGCGGGATTTATATCCTAAGTCGCTGAAAACCGGATCACTTTTATAGCTGCTGCCTCTCAGTACCCGGGAATATACATTTGGATCGCTTCCGTCCGCTCCTGTAGGATCGGTCTGATATTCGCTTTTATAATAATAACACCAGTCCCAGCACCATTCATAAACATTGCCGGTCATATCGTAAATTCCGAGTACATTCGGTCTTTTTGTTCCTGCGGGATGACTTCTTCCGTCTGAGTTTGAATAATGCCATGCGACTTCATCAATAATATCACTTCCGCTGTATTTATATCCTAAATAAATTGGTCCTCCGCCGGCAGCATATTCCCATTCAGCTTCGGTCGGCAGTCTGTATCCGTTTGCGGAAAAATCGCATTTTATATTCTCGCCACTGCCGCTGTAGCATTTTTTTAGACCTTTCTTTTCGCTTAGTTTATTGCAGAACTCTACAGCATCATACCATGTTATGCTGTCAACAGGGAAATTGAATTCAGACTGTTTGAAACTCCCCTCTCCGGTTACTGAATTATAGATCTCCTTTGTAACTTCGAACATGCCTATGTAGAAATCGCTCAGAGTCACTTTATGTAACGGTTTTTCTAATTCCTCATTATTGTTTCCCATAATGAAAGTACTGCCTTTTACCAGAACTTCCGAACCGTAATCCCTTTCAAGGTCCACATTGAACAACGTACTGTCCGTATTGACTTCGATCTTTTTGTTCATTTTATAATAACCCGGCCCTGATACCGACAGTTCATGCGTACCTGTTCTTAACTTTATATTTCTTCCGTATCGTATAGGTTTCCCGTCAACCGATATCTCAGAATTTTCAGGCTTTCCTGTAAAATTCACGGACAGTTCTGTGATCTTCATTTCTTCTCCCGTGCCTCTGATCTCAATACCGTAAACAGTATTAGAATTCAGACTGAAAGGAAATGCGTGTTTTTTTGTATCATAACCTTCTTTTTTGAAAATTATATCCCTGCTGTCCTGCTGCATATAAACAAAGTATATACCGTCCCTGTAATCGTGTTTTTCGTATCCCTGACCGTCGAACTGAAGATCTGAGATATCGCTATAGACCTTCAGGATCGCACACCACTGCCCGAATATATCTTTTTGACCGTATTTTTGTGCCGAAAGGTCACCGGTGATCTGCTCTATATTTTTTGCGATCTCGAACTGAGCCCCGAATGATACACCTGCCATTAATAATACAATACTGACTGATAATAGTTTAAAGCTCATTTTATGACGTCCGAAAAATTTCTTGCGACTCTGAAACCTTTTATCACGCTTCTGCTCTCGGGACTGCCCGAATATCTGCCGGTGCATTTTAAGTATCCGTCAGTAACATTATCCATCCAGTGACCGCCCCTCAAAACTCTTGGCGTTATATCCTTTGAATCAGGTCCTTTCTGGTCTGCTGATTCTGCATCTGAATAGTAATCATATCTGTCCCAGCACCATTCTTCCATATTGCCGCTCATATCATAAATACCGAGCTCATTAGGTTTTTTACCCGCAACCTTCTTTGTTGATTTATCATTATTCCCTGCATACTCTGCAACTTCATTAATGTCTTTGCTTCCCGAATATTCAAACCCTTCGCTTTTATTTCCGCCCCTCGCGGCGTATTCCCATTCGGCTTCGGTAGGAAGCCTGTAACCGTCTGCTTTGAAATTACATATGATATTGTCGCCTGAGCCGCTGTAACACTTTTCCAGCCCTTCTTTCTCACTCAGTTTATTGCAGAATTCTACAGCCTCATACCAGCTTAACTGATCAACAGGATTATTTTCACCTTTGAATTCGCTCGGATTCTTCCCTGTCAGCTCCTGATATTGAGCCTGGGTAACTTCTGTTTTGCTTATATAATAATCATTTAATGTTACATCGTGGGGCGGGCCCTCGTCGCTCCACATATTGCTCCCCATTTGAAATTTACCTCCCTCGACGAAAACAAAATCCTTTCCTGCGTCATAACCTTCTTCAAGTTTAATTTTCTTATTTATTTTAGCATCTTTCGTGACTATAACATCTTCAGCAGCTGTTTTAAAACCCTTTTTGCTGACTTTCAGCCTGTATGTGCCGGCAGGTACATTTGAGAAGGATTTTGACCCTGTGGACGTATATTTTTCTCCTCCTGCCTCAGAAAGTTCGATATTTGCGCCTTCAGGTATTACTGTTATTTGTACCGTTCCTGTAAAAATCTGAGGGAAAAGATCTATGGTCTTTTTTTCGTTCCTTTTTAGGCTTATTTTTTTTTCAACAGGCTGAACTTTACTCATTTCAATTTTTACAGAGTGTTCTTTTGGCGGCAATTTTATATTTTTATATTCTGTGATCTGTTGCCCGTTTAGATATACTTTCGCTTTTTCATGCGTGTTTATTGTCAAAGTTGCTCGTATATCGGCTAATTGGTAAGTTTTTTTCGTCTCCGGCCTTTTGATAATTACTGTTTCCTCTATATCTTCGTAGCCTTCAGGAGCATCAATCCTGATCCTGTATGTTCCTTCGGGATGATATGCCGGCAATGGAGTTTCGCCGATCCTGATGCTGTCGATATAAACAACAGCGCCGGGGGGATTTGAGTTTATCTCGAACTTGGCATTTTGGATTTTTTCAAGTTTATATTCGAACATTGTTTTATCGGTGCTGACTTCAATTATTTTCTTATAAGTTTCATATCCTTCGCTTATTACTTTCAGTTCATGTTTTCCGACAGTTGTTTTTATGCTTTTTACACTGCCTTTTTCACTTCCGTCAAGAAATATGTTCGAATTTTCAGGCTCACCGATAAGGTTTATGGTAATATCTTCGATCTTTTTTTCTTCCCCGACTCCGGAAACTTCCAGAATATAAACCTTGTTGGATGCAAGCTGACGGGGGAACTGGTGTTTGAGAGAAATAAAGTCTGTTTTTATGAACTCGAGCATGCGGCTGCCGGGCTGCATGTAAACATGATAAATTCCATTGCCCATGTATTCCGACTTATCTAATGTCATGCTCTTGAAAGCAAGATTTTCAATATCTGTCTTGACCTTTAAGATCGCCACATAGTCGCCGTTATGATCCTTATAGCCGTATCTTTGGGCCGTTATACTGCCTGTATCCTCGTAAACATCCTTCACGATCTTGAATTGTGCTGAGAAGGTCAATACTGTTATAAGAAATATTAGTATAAGCTTAACTTTTTTCAATTTTTACTTCCATAAACGATAAATTATAACTTTGAAAAGTTAATAAAAGAATTTAGATTTTGCAAATAAATAGATTAATATGTATTAAAGCATTGCCACCGGTACAGAATTGTTAAGTTCTATGGATCGCGCACTACGCGGAAGCCGATCGCGTTTGTCCTTAGATCAGGATTACCGTAGTTACGGCTGGTGACCGTGCAGCTAGGAATTTGGGCTGTCCAGCTTCCGCCGCGCATAACGCGGCTTGAATCGGTGCCTGAGCCGGTCGGATCAGCTGAATTACTATTATTATAAGACCTGTAATAGTCAGAACACCATTCATACACATTACCGTTCATATCGTAAATACCTAGTTCATTCGGCTTTTTTTTACCTGCCGGGTTCGTTTTTGACCCGGAGTTCGCTGCCCACCATGCCAAGTCGTTAAATCTACTGATTCCGGGAAACTCATTCCCCTTACTCAGCTTTCCGCCTCTGGCGGCATATTCCCACTCAGCCTCTGTAGGCAGCCGGTACACAGCACTCTCTTTCCTGCTTAATCTTTTGCAGAACTCAACGGCATCGTTCCAGCTGACATTTTCTACAGGCAGGTCATCACCAATAAAATTGCTAGGAGTAGTTCCCATCACTATCCGCCAGAGAGCTTGAGTCACTTCCGTTTTGCATATATAAAAATCATTAACATTAACATTATGAACGGGCCTCTCTTCCTCGTAACCGTTATTGTTTCCCATCTGAAATGTTCCGCCCTCAACAAAAATATAATCGCCGATATCATCCGATCCTTCTTCGAGTTTGATGATAACCTTTTCGACACCATCCGCTTTTAAAGCAATTTCATCACAAAAAGTTTTAAACCCGTTTCTGCTTACATTGATATTATAAGAGCCTGTTATGATGTTTGAGAAAGATTTCGAACCGGTATTAAAATATTTCTCTCCTGAGGCCTCCGTTAATTCTATCTCGGCATCCTGCGGAGTAACAGCCACCATGATCGTGCCTGTAAATAGCTGTGGATATAAATCCAATGTCTTTTTTTCTTTCTTTTTGAGTATGAATACTTCTTCAAGCGGTTTTGCTTTATTCATTTCGACTTTAACTACGCACCTTTGCGGCGCTAATTTCAGGTCTTTAATGCCGTCCATCCGTGCACCGTTAAGATAGACTCTTGCGCTGTCACACGTGTTTATAGTCAGCGTGGCTCTGATATCGGTAAGCTGATATGCTTTCTTCGTTTCAGGTCCGCTGATAACAATGGTTTCTTCAATGTCGTCATAATCGTAATTATCGCTTGTGAGTTTTATTGTGTAAGTACCTGAAGGGTAGAACGAGGAGACAGGAGTTTTTCCGATCTGTACTCCATCGATATACACCATTGCGCCGCTCGGTTCGGAGTCTATAGCCAATGCAGATTCCTGCAAATTATCAGCGTTCTCAGACTGCGCGAAAGTTGATAAAAACACGATCTGCAGTAATATCGCGCCTACAATATTTTTCATAAACATCTGTCCATATAAATTAGAACTTGCGAAACGGAACTATGGATGACGAACTACACGAAAGCCGGTAGTAAAGATCTTTTTGTCAGGAGGATAATAGTTCTGGAGGGTGATCAGGCTGCCAGACTCGTCACCGGCTGAGCATCCGCCGCGAACAACCCTGATAGAGCCGTCTGCGTACCCGTCCCAGCACCATTCTTCAACATTTCCGCTCATGTCATGAATTCCAAGTTCGTTCGGTTTTTTCGTTTCTACGGGTTGAATGACGCCGTTTTCAGTATTGTTAAAACACCATCCGACATCGTTTATTGAATTGCTTCCTGAATATTTGTATCCTCCGCTCCTTTTCCCGCCTTTCGCCGCATATTCCCATTCTGCTTCGGTAGGAAGCCTGTAGCCGTTCGCGCTGAAATCGCAAATAATGCCTGAGCCGGACCCGCTGTAACATTTCTGCCGCATTTCCGTTTCGCTCAGTTTGTTGCAGAACTCGACCGCTTCGTACCATGTAACTGATTCCACAGGCAGATCATCCCCTTTCGATCTGCTCGGATCATTTCCCATTAAAGTTTTCCACTGGGCTTGTGTCACCTCCGTTTTTCCTATATAAAAATCGCCAGCCTTATAGCCCTGAACCAACACATAATCTGAGCCGGGTTCGAGCTTAATGCCCTTTTTCTCGAACGCATCTGCAGTCAGGTTAATTTCCTGAGTTACGTTCTTAAAGCCTTTTTTGCTTACCTTAAGATTATATACACCGACTGGTATATTTGAAAAAGTTTTTGAACCTTTATCAGAATATTTCTCCCGTCCGTCTTCAGTCAGTTCTATTTTAGCATCCGGCGGAATTACTTCTATCCGAATCGTTCCGGTTGAGATGACAGGAAAAAGATCAAGTGTTTTGTTTTCTTTCTTTTTGAGTATGAATATTTTTTCAAGAGGTTTTGATTTGTTCATTTCAACTCTGACCACGCACCTCTGCGGCGTTAATTTCAGATCTATAAGCTCGGTCAGCTGCACGCCGTTAAGATATACTTTAGCGTTTTCGTTCGTATTAATTGTCAGTGTGGCTCTAATATCGTTAAGCTGATATTTCTTTTTCGTTTCAGGCGTTGTTATTTCAATAGCCTCCTCGATATCTTCGTAATTTTCGAATGAAAGTCTTATTCTGTATGTTCCCGGAGGATAAAATGTTGAGACCGGCGTTCTTCCGATCTGAACTCCGTCTATATACGCCTTTGCTCCGGCAGGTTCGGAATCAATCAGGAGAGAGGCTTCTTCGATCCTTTCCATTTTATATTTGAACAACGTATTTGCTGGTTTAACTTCTATTGTATCAACAACCGATCGGAAGCCGTCTTTTGAAATTTTTAATTCATGCCTGCCTACCGAAGCCGTCAGATTCGATATGCTGCCTTTATCCTCGCCGTCAAGAAATATGACCGCATTCTCAGGCTCAACAAGAATATTTATGGTTATATCTTCCATTTGCTGTTGATCGGCTACGCCGTTAATCTCGATCATATAAACCGTATTCGATTTCAGTTTGAAAGGAAATTCATGATTTTTTGGTATATAGCCGTCCTTTTTGAACTTGATATTCTTTGTTTCAGGCTGAAGATATACGAGGTATATACCTTCCTGGTAATAATCGTGTTTTTCATATCCCATGCTTTCAAACTGCAGCTCTTTAACATTCGTGTGAACTTTCAAAATCGCGCACCAGTTGCCGTTAACGTCTCTGTAGGCGTACTTCTGAGCTGCCGGATCACCTGAGAGCCCGGTAATATCTTTTACGATCTCGAACTGGGCGGAAAAAACCAGTGATACTATTAAGAAAATGAATATGGTTCTTATTACTTTCATATTTTAAGTTCTGCCTTTTTTTTCATGGAAGCCGCACTACACGAAACCCGATGTGGGAGCTTTTATATCGCATAGTGCTGCTGTCGCGCGATGTAAACCGGCTTTGAATTGCGTCCACCAGCCATGAACCGCCCCGAATAACGCGCGTCGCCCCTTCTATGTCCCAGTCCCAGCACCATTCCCACACGTTTCCGCTCATATCGTATATTCCGATCTCGTTAGGTTTTTTAGTAGCTACAGGTTTCGATTTTATTCCTGAATTCAGGTTGAACCATCCGACTTCTTCTATCGAATCGCTTCCGGAAAACTTATATCCCATACTCCGGCTTCCGCCTTTCGCAGCGTATTCCCATTCAGCTCCGGTAGGCAGCCTGTAGCCGTTCGCTTTGAAGTCGCATTTTATACTTGCCCCTGAACCGCTGTAGCATTTCTGAAGGCCTTCCATTTCACTCAGTTTATTGCAGTATTTTACAGCATCACTCCAGCTTATAGTCTCGACCGGAAGATCCTCCCCTTTGAACTCGCTCGGATCATTTCCCATCACAGCTTTCCACTGGGCTTGAGTCACTTCGGTTTTGCCGATATAGAACTCTCCTGTTCTAAAACCCCGCACAAGAATATAGTCTCCTCCCGGCTCATTGGTCTTATCATTACTAACGCTCTTTAAATCTTGTATATCTGACTGTGAGTCTGAATTTGAATTTTTGAGGACATATGATCTTTTTGTTTCAGGCCCTTTTATTTCGATAGTCTCCTCGAAATCTTCATAGCTGCCGAGTGATAGTCTTACCCTGTATGTCCCTTCAGGGTAAAATGATGAGACCGGAGTTTTCCCGATCTGAACTCCGTCAATATATGCGATTGCTCCGCCCGGTTCTGAATCAATTACGATTACAGCTTCCGCTATTCTGTCAAGTTTATATTTGAACAATGTGTTCTTCGGATCGACATGTATCGTTTCGGTTCGGGACTGATAACCATCCTTTGTTATTTTTAATTCGTGACGGCCTACGGATGTATTCAGACTTATTATTCCGCCCTTTTCATCTCCGTCGAGAGTGATGATAGAATTTTCAGGTTCAACGAGAATGCTGATGGTAATCTCTTCTATCTTTTGTAATTCTCCTGCGCCTTTGAGTTCGAGCATGTAAACAGTATTCGGTTTCAGTTTGAACGGGAAGTTATGGCTTTTTGTGATACTGCCTTCTTTTTTAAACTTGAGATTCTTAGTATCAGGCTGAAGATATACAAGATAAACTCCTTCACCTCTATAATCGTGCTTTTCATAGCCTATCCCTTCGAACTGAAGATCTTTTACATCAGTGTGAACCTTTAAAATTGCGCACCACTGGCCGTTGACATCCTTGTAGCCGTACCTTTGAGCCGTGAGGTCGCCGGGAAGTTCCGTAACATCCTTCACTATCTCAAACTGGGCAGAGAACGACAATGCTGCTATAAAAAATATTAGTATAAACTTAATCTTTTTCATATTTACACTTCTGCTCAAAAAAATCTAAAAACTGAAATCTGTAATTCCTATTATACTTCCGTCCGGATTTTTTTCCGGCTGCCAGGATCTGACATATATCTTCGGCTTTTTAGGATCGCCTAAATCCATCATCAGGAAGAGATAGCCTTCATCTGCGTAATTTGAGGAATAATAATTCTGCTTTATCTGGATGCCGTATATCCTTTCACCGTTTCCTGCTTTTTTAATATCCGTGCTGTCGAACTGAATGTTGATGAATTCGTTCGATTTGAATGCCGATCTCAGATTTTCAATATACTCGCTCTTGCTCAGCTTTGTATATCTTACTTTATCCTTGATCTGGTTCTGCATCTCGCCTATGTTCTTGGTCGGGTCGGGGTTGAGCATCTTTCCGATTATAATGATCGCGTTCTCGGCAAAAATATTATTTATGTAATCAAGCTGTTTAAGGCAGTATGCGGTCTTGTAGAACTCCATGAACTGAATGATCTGCATTTTCTCGGCGGCTGTGGCGAATGCGTCGCTTTTTTTAAGAATGTCGCCTATTGAAGTGTTTGACAGGCTGAACGAAAGATGGTCTATAAGAAGGTCTTTGTTGAATATGATGTTGACATCCTCCATCGTGGCTTTCGTATTGCCTTTGTGGGTGAATTTCATCGGAATGGATCTGACCGTTATCTGATCGTTGACGATAGCGGTTTTTAAATCGAAAGTATCGGACATCATCCTGGCGTTGCCGTATTTTATTATGGAATTGAACGTCTTTAAGCCTTCGGGAGTGAAGAATTTATCAATCCCTTCGTATTTGCATGACTTTATCGCTTTTACGATCTCGGCGGTGATTGAATTGCAATTGTCGATCTGATCCTGACTTAAGTCTGTTGCCTCGTAATTCTTCTTCTCGGCAGGTTCGATCTTAGGTAAAACACTGTCCTGTACATTAGAATTATTAACGGCAGACACATTATTGATCCTGAAATTCTCGACTTTTACAACAGGTTCAGAAACGACCGGCTTTGCCTGTTTTGCGTTCAGAGGGACGATTATTCTCGAAGTTTCGAATCGCGCTCCTGCCACGCCTTCTATCACCCGATTGAGCGATTTATTAATGCAGCTTTGCTTTTCGTACCTGTATTCGACATCGAATCTAATCCTGTCAAGATTCTTTGCGTACTCTCCGTAGAATTCGCAGCTTCCCGTTCCGTTCCTTACCGGCTGTTCTATGCTTGAGTCGCTACCCATAAAATACCTGTAGTCAAGATCCTGAACAGGGCTGTTTCTGAACTTTGCCGTGAAATACACCGTTTTTGAATCTTTTTCTTCCCTGATGTCATTGATCTCGAAACTTAAAGATTTCATTATCGAATTTATCTTATCGGGCAATGCGAGAGCAAGCATTTTACCGGAAAATTCTTCGGGAAGATCATTTATCTTTATGTTCTTGTAGTACGGATAGCTTCTTAAAAGAGACAGCCCCCAGTAATAATATCTGACTGCGCTTCCGACATTTAGATCCTTTTCGTGCTTTACGGCCATTCCGAGATACTCTCCGATCATTCTCACTCTTTGATCGAACATCTTCGGCAACTCGTCTTTTTTTATATATTTTAATACTGTCTCGCCCTCGGTCTTCCTTTTAAAATACTGGTCGAAATCTGTTCTGTATGTGCATATATTCGATCTGGTGTAATCGAAAAGATCTTCGCTTTCATCAATCAGATCTGCAAAATTATCTTTTATATCAACAGCGATATTCTCGATAAGCTTATCAGTAGCTCCGTCTTCGGCTTTTTTCGCGCTTTTATCCGACATCTCCCCGAAATAATACTGTCCGGACAGCTTAATATTTTCAATGCTGTCAGCGCTTTTTTTCTTGAGCTCTTCGGATAGTTCTTTCAATTTTCTAAGAACTTCATCCTCATTGATGTCGAAAGTGACAACACACTTAATATAGCCTTCGTTCCTGTCGAGAACCGGATATTCTTCTTTTACATTTCTAACATCTGCCTCGATCTTTGCGACGATAATGTCTTTCTGAAGCTCATAATCTTTTATAACAGTTTCGCTTGAAATGAACATCGCGAAGTTCTCAAGTCCGTTCCTTACAGCTTCCTTTTTAAACTTTTCCTTTGCTCCCGAAATAGAAAGATCATCCCCGAACCTGCCTTCAGCCGTACCCTGAATATTTTTCGGCCAGACTGAAAATAATAAGCTAAGTATCGCTACAAGTACCGTTTTTTTCATTTGAGTCCTGCTTTATAAATTAAAACTTACTTTAAAATCGCCATTACTCTGCATTCGCCTAAAAACTTCTGAGTTTTAGCAGCATCGGCTATCTTAGCAGCATCGGCATCCGACAGAACTATATCGGCCTTGTTTTCGCCTTTCACTCCGACCGCTTTGATTATTAAAGGATTACTGCCAATACGTGTATTCTCTTTAGCTTTGTTCATATCTTTTAAATAACCGATCATTCCCTGCTGAGTCGCAAAGCTTTCCGACACCATTGAGCTTCCGTAAACTTCCGTTCCGGCCTGGCTGAATACTTTAGGCGCAAGGGCAGGTCTGACATCAACGCCTTTACAGTCTATTATAAGCCCGGTATAAGCAGCTGCTCCGGTTGAAGAGACTATATCTGAAAGTTTATATGTCGCTTCAGGCACGATCGGATATTCTTCATCAAAATCCATGTTATCCATAAGAACCGACGCGAATCCCGGTATAGGCTGAAGATTGTCGCCGAGTTTTACTTCGCAAGTGATCTCCACGCTGCCGTCGTCAAAGTATTTTTCGCTGCCTTTTACGGTATGGGCATTTTTTACTATCCCTTCAGCAAGCGCATCGATCTTGTCCATCTCGACAGCTCCGTCCTTCATCATTGATGCTGAGGCCAGATAAAGTCCTTTTGTCCTTTCGAGGATCTTTCTTTTTGCGTCAAGTTCTGCCGCCCTTAAAGCCATCGGTCTTGCTTTTCCTGCGCCGATCCCGGTTACCTGAACGACTTTTCCCGCCCAGTCCAGATCGCCGAGACTCATTTCCACGGTCATTTCAACAGTTCCGTCTTCTTTATATACGGGAGCTCCGACAAGCTCATAATATTTCGCTATCCCCTCAGTCTTTGTTGTTATCACATCTGAAGTGGTCATAGCTTCGCTGACCGTCGTCTCGCTTGTAACATACATTCCTTTCAGTTCTTCGATTATTCTCCTTACCGCATCCATTTCGGCGGCCCTTAATGCCCCGAACCTCCTCTGGGCAGCATTTTTGTGATCAGGATTCGGCATTCCTACGCCTGTAGCAGTAACTTTTCTTCCGATCATGTCAACCTGTGCAAATGCCGCCATTACTGTCAAAAGCAGCACGATGTTAAATAACTTTTTCATAATTTTCCTCTACCTGATTATATTTTTATCCTAAATAAGCCCTGAGAGCTTTTGACCTAGACGTATGCCTAAGTCTTCTGATAGCCTTTTCCTTGATCTGGCGAACGCGCTCTCTCGTCAGCTCGAACTTTGCGCCGATCTCCTCAAGCGTAAGCGGATGGTCCTGATCTATTCCGAAATATAGCATTATTACTTCTTTTTCACGATTGGTCAAAGATTTTAGAGCAATATCTATTTCTTCCCTTAATGAATCGTCAAAAAGCTGTTTGTCCGGAGAAGGCTGTTTATCTTCTTTGAGAACATCCAGAAGCCTGTTATCCTCGCCCGGTGCGAATTCCGCATCTATTGAAAGGTGCTTACCGGATATCTTAAGAGTGTCTGTAACTTCGAGCTCTGTAGTCTCAAGAGCTTCTGCGATCTCCTCGGGTGTCGGTTCCCTCTCGAATTTCTTCTCAAGGCTTGTCATTGCTTTTGTGATCTTGCTGAGAGCTCCGACTTTATTTAATGGAAGCCTTACCACCCTCGACTGCTCTGCTAAAGCCTGCAGTATCGCCTGTCTTATCCACCAGACGGCGTATGAAATGAATTTAAATCCTTTAGTTTCATCGAACCTGTGCGCTGCTTTGATCAACCCCATATTACCTTCATTTATAAGGTCGATCAGGCTCATTCCCTGATTCTGATACTGCTTGGCGACCGATACCACAAAACGAAGATTGGCCCTGACAAGTTTTTCCAGTAATTTATCCTTGTCCGGACCATCCTCATGCATTTTTCGCGAGAGTTCAACCTCTTCTTCGGCATTTAAAAGATCTTCTTCACCTATCTCCTGGAGATATTTGTCAAGAAGCTGATTTGACCTTACCGGCCCGCTGTTCCCGTTTGTTGCGCCCAAATAGCCCTCCCCTCATCAGGTTATCAAGCGCCTTATTCATCAGGGTTTCACGAGCACATAATCCTTTACACCGTTCCTGATGAACTTGACGATGAAATTATCTTTTCTGCCCTTCAGCTTCGAGACCGCTTTTCTGAGATCATCTACCTTTGCGATCTGGAAGTGCTCTCCGGAAACTATGACCTTATCGATCACATCTCCCTCCTGCAGTTTTCCGGAAAGAACGGACTTGTCATCAATATCGGTTACAATTACGCCATTATCAATAGAAATATTATACTTTTTTTTGGTTTCGCCGTCAATGTTCTTTACGCTTAATCCGAGAAGGTCTTCCGATTCTTTTTCCGTTTTGACCTCCGGCTTATCGGCCGTCAGTGATGATCTGTCGCCCAGTTTTACAGAAATGTTCTTTTCTTTTCCGTCCCTTAATATCTTAAAATCGATCTTCTTGCCGGGGCTGTAAGCGGCAAGGTCGAATCTGAACTGTTCAAGATTCCTGATCTTTTTACCGTCCATTTCTATAATTATGTCGTCGGCTTTAAATCCCGCATCTTCAGCCGGTGTGTCTTTTTCAACAGTGGCTACAAGAACACCCTCCTGATTTTCTTTAAGTCCAAGGACTTCTTTTTCAGCCGGATTTATTTCTTTTGGCATTATACCCAGATAAGCTCTTTTAACTTTACCGTCAGTCATCAGGTTTTCTGAGATCTTCTTAGCCATGTTCACCGGGATGGCGAAACCTATACCCTGAGCCACGGCGTTAACTGCGGCATTGATCCCGATCACTTCACCTTTTATATTAAGAAGAGGACCGCCGCTGTTACCGGGATTGATCGCCGCGTCTGTCTGAATAAAATCCTGAAATACAGGTCCGTTCTGTAGTCCGATACCTGCTCTGTCTTTAGCGGATACAACGCCTACTGTTACGGTTTTCTCGAGGCTGTAAGGCGAGCCTATCGCTACAACCCAGTCGCCCACCCACAGTTCATCGGAATCGCCAAGCTTTGCTATCTTGTTGTCATCGAATTTCTTATCGACTTTTATAACAGCGAGATCAGTTTCAGGATCGGTTCCGATTATTTTTGCTTCCAGTTCATCGCCTGTGTTCAGCCTTACTATGATCTTATCTGCTTTTTCTACTACATGGTTGTTCGTCATTATAAAACCATCGGTAGTGTAAATGAAGCCTGATCCCTCGCCCTTCTGTATCTGCTTTCTTGTTTTCGGCTGCTGCTGCTGACGGGGCACTCCAAAGAAATTGTCGAAGAAAGGATCGGATTCAAAAAATCTGTCGAAAGGTGAGGTGTAATTGTATTCGAAGCTTCTTTCTGTTTTAATGTTTACGACTGCAGGCATCACATCTCTTGCTATTACCGCGAATCTTGAATGCCCATATCCTGTATCATATATGTCCTGAACACCTGAGGAAGGTCCGGTTGACGATCCTGTTATGCCTGACGCTGATACTTTATCGGTATAATCGAATTTTGCTGTAAGCAGAACTCCTAGAAGAAGGAAAACTCCCGCTATGATCAGATTCTTTATTATTTTCATTTTTCTCTCCTGGTTTATTTTTGCGTCATTTATACAATTCATTTTATATTTTTGTTCTTCCAATTTTAAAGTAATGTGCTCAGTTTTATTTCATCACCCGTTTTTATCTCCCCGCAAAGAAGCTTAACCGATAGATTATTAAGCACAGTTTTCTCTATAAGTCTTTTTAAAGGCCTTGCGCCGAATACAGGGTCATATCCTTTTTCTGTCAGGTATTCCTGCGAAGCTTTGTCTATTATAATTTTGATATCTCTTTCTGCCAGCCTCTTATTTATATCAGAAAGAAGCCTGTCGGTAATTTGAAGTATCACATTTCTGCTCAGCTTATTGAATACGATTATATCATCTATCCTGTTCACGAATTCAGGTTTAAGAACTCTTTTGACCATCGAAATCAGCTCTTCCTTTTTCTGAACTGAAACTTCTTCTATACCCACGAACTGGTCTGAACCTAAATTAGATGTCATAATTATAATTGTGTTCTTGAAATTAACAGTCCTTCCTTTATTATCTGTCAGCCTGCCGTCGTCAAGCACCTGAAGCAGAATATTAAATACCTGCGGATGGGCTTTTTCTATTTCATCGAACAAAACTATCGAGAAAGGTTTTTTCCTTACAGCATCGGTTAGCTGTCCGCCCTCATCGTAGCCGACATATCCCGGTGGAGGTCCGATAAGCCTTGTCACTGAAAACGATTCCATATATTCGCTCATATCTATCCTGATCATTGCGGAATCTGAATCGAACATGAATTCGGCCAGCGCTTTGGCGAGCTCGGTTTTTCCCACGCCTGTTGAACCTAAGAAAATAAATGAGGCGATCGGTCTGTTCGGATCTTGAAGTCCCGCTCTGTTCCTGCGTAAAGCTTCGGAGACAACTTTAAGCGCTTCATCCTGCCCTTTTACCCTCATACCGAGCAGTTCTTCCATCTTGAGAAGCTTATCCTTTTCGCTTTCTAGAAGCTTATTTACCGGGATATGCGTCCAGCGTGAAATGATCTCCGCGATCTCGTTCTCTCCGATCTCTTCTTTGAGCATTTTTCTTCCGGACTGAAAACTTTCCATTTTAGAAGTAGCTTCATCAAGCGTTTTCTTGACGGCAGGGATTTCCTGATACCTTAATCTTGATACTTTTTCAAGTTCGCCGCTCCTTTCTGCCGCTGATTCTTCATTTTTCAAGCTGTCGAGTTTCTTCGTATTCTCCCTTATGACAGTAATGAATTCCTTCTCCTGTTCCCAGTGAACCTTGAGTTCATTCACCTGAGACTTGAGTTCGGCGATTTCCTTATTGATGTCTTCAAGTCTTTCTGCGGATTTCTTGTCCTTTTCTTTGCTGACGGCCTGCTTTTCGATCTCCAGCTGAATTATCTTTCTCTGAAGCATCTCGATATCTTCTGGCATAGATTCGATCTCAAGCTTCAGTTTCGCTGCAGCCTCATCAATTAGGTCGATCGCTTTGTCAGGCAGAAATCTATCGGAAATATATCTTGAAGACAGCTTCGCGGCTGAGATCAAAGCTCCGTCGGATATCCTGACCCCGTGATGAACTTCGTACTTATCCTTGATCCCCCTCAGGATAGATATTGTATCTTCGACCGACGGCTCTTCGATCAGAACAGGCTGAAACCTTCTTTCAAAAGCCGCGTCTTTTTCAATATACTTTCTATACTCCGATATAGTGGTCGCGCCGATCACCTTGATCTCTCCTCTCGCAAGGGCGGGTTTCAGCATGTTCGAGGCATCCATAGAGCCTTCAGCCGCGCCTGTCCCGACAAGCGTATGCAGCTCGTCTATGAACAGTATCAATTTCCCTTCTGATGCCTCCACTTCTTTCAGGACAGCTTTCAGCCTTTCTTCAAATTCTCCTCTGAACTTTGCTCCGGCAATTAGAGCTGCGAGATCAAGCGCAACAATTCTTTTGTTTTTCAGATTTTCAGGCACATCTTTTCTTACGATCCTGTGCGCTATACCTTCGGCAATAGCCGTTTTTCCAGTTCCCGGTTCACCGATCAGAACAGGATTATTCTTCGTTCTTCTGGTCAATATCTGAAGTACCCTTCTGATCTCTGCGTCTCTACCGATGACAGGATCAAGTTTTTCCTGCTCCGCAAGCTCGTTCAGATCCCGCGTATATTTCTTCAATACTTCGTATTTCGCTTCCGGGTCGGCATCCTTTATCTGCTGATTTCCCCTGACAGACTTTAAAAGTTTAAGTATGGTGTCATGGTCAAGTTCAAGCTCATTGAAAATTCTGTAGAGAGATCCTTTTTTCTCTTTCAATACCGAGATCAATATATGCTCAAGGCTCAAATAGTCATCACCCATATCTTGAGCTATTTTGAAGGATATCTCAAGTATTTCATTAAAACCTGTTGAAAGATACAGATGAATTGCGCCTGAATTAACTTTCGCAAGTTTTGACAGTTCCGTCTCGACCTTTGACGATACAATCGCAAGCTCAACTCCCGCCCTTTTCAGAAGAGTAGTGATAATATTCTCATCTTTTAACACATTAGATATAAAATGAAGCTCGTTGATCTCCGGGGACTTCCTTTCCCTGGCAGTATTCATGGCGTCATTCAAGTATTCCTGCACTTTTATTGTCATCTTTTCGTAGTTCATGTCAGACTCCTTTAGCCTTAGTTTACCATTCGGAGTAAATAAGTGCAAGTTGTATGCCAAACAAAAAAGATTTTTGATTTGCTTTTATCGGGCAAAATCTATAATTTACAGGTATCAAATAATCTAAAACTTGCGGAGTATGAAATGAAAAATCTAACAGTTTACACAGCTCTGATAATTCTGCTGATCTTTGCTTTAATTTCGCCTTCCGAATACCTTAATGCACAACAACTAAATCTTAACATTATGGATACATATCTAATGTCTGATTCTGGAGCAAATATAAGAGGTCCTCAAGGAACAACTCTTGATGTTATGTTAATTAATAATAATGATACTATAAGACACACTAATATATTTCCTGAAAATGGAATGATTTTCATTAATAATGCTTTAACAGGCATAAATGATGATAATTATACTCCTTCTAACACAGATTTCATTAAAGTTGTAGGAAATAATGTTGTTTATAGTCCAAAAGTTAGCGAAACAAAGGGCAATAATAATAACAATTATACTGTAAAAGTTTTTAATTCTAAAGGAGAACTTGTATCAAATGTTGTTCCAAATAAACATGAAGGTTATATTACTGCTCATTTTGATGGTAATGGTGTTTCTAGTGGAAAATATTTTTTTCAAGTTAATGATGGAAATAAATCAATTTCCCAAGGATTTTTATTTAATAAAGATAATTCTTCATCTGTAATTCCTTCTAATGTAATTGAAGAAATGAATAATAGTAAAGTTGAGAATAATTATGGAAACTCAAAAGGGTCTTCAAAATTTAGAGGAACTGTTGAAGCTCATTTTACTTATACTCCAAATGAAGCTGTTGATGCTCCTATAGAATATCAACATGAACCTAAAACTTTTGTTGAGTATATTGATGTTGCTGAAAGTGGAGATACTGATTATTTTCCTTATCACATACTTTCATCTTTAGAACAATATTTAGATGCATATTTTCAAGTAAATAATGTTCATACTAATTTACCTATTGCAAATGCTAATGCTAGATTATTAAACGGAGAAAAAGAAATTATTGGTTATGTGACTGCTGATAGTGAAGGAAAATTTTCTATTACAGGATTACCTTGTGATTCTACTTTTTGTGTTCAAGTTTCTGATGAAAATTTAAGAGGGATAGAGTATGATATTAGGATTCCTCCAAGAATAAGAATTAATGATGTATGTAATCAACCTTATTTAGGAATTATTCCTGGTGATGGTGTTCATAAAATTGGTTTGGTTGTTGAACCTAGTGATTTTGTTGGAAAGTCTAATGGAACAAATATTAATAATCCAAGTTTAACAATAGAAAGAGCTTTAGAAGGACAAATTCGTGTTGATACGATTAATGGAGATGGACTTGTGTTAAGAGATTATGTTATGGGAGATAAGATAAAAGTTTATAATCCAACTTCAGAGCAAGTAAATGCTATGGAAAAAACTGCAAAAGAAATATTTGGTGGAACAAATATAAATGATTATTTTACAATTGTTGACACAGCAAGAATTGAACCTGGAGATATTTATAATTATATTACAGGAGATGAAAATGCAGGAATTAATTGGATTGGTAATGATGAAGATAGAACTGCTACTTGGGAGAAAAATATGTATAATAATAATGGAAAGATGTTTGCCAACATGTGTGTGGGTGGAGAAAGTAAATGTACTGGTTCATCAAGTGGTGTACACGAATTAATGTGGTATTTATACACTGATTGTGTTTTTAGTGAAGATAGTCCAATAAATCCTGAAGGTGGAAATATTGGAATAAATGACCCATTATCTGTACAATATAGAAATGAAATAAATAAATCAAAGTATAAATTTGGAACTAATACTGGTGAATGTAGTGATTATTATATCAATGTTGAAAAATTTGATAGTTCATCAAATCCAACTAATGTCCTTATATTAAAATAGACTTAGATCTCAGAAACGATATAAGAGGAAACCGTCGAAGAAGGCGGTTTTTTTATTTTGGATCAATTCTATTGACAATCTCTAATATATTTATTACATTGTATTACAAATGATTACAAAGGAGTTAATATGAATACCACTGTGACCGTAAGACTGCCCGACAACCTCGCGACTTCACTCGATGCGATCGCCAAAATTACCGAAAGATCAAGGTCTTTTCTTATCAAAAAAGCGATAGAATCATATATTGAAGAGCAGGCCGATCTTCAGATAGCTCTGGACAGGCTTAGAGACACTTCCGATACGGAAATATCCGCCGAGGATCTCAAGAAAAGTCTGAATGTATAAAATAACTTTCAAGAATTCCGTTACTCAGGATCTTAAAGGAATAGATAAAAAACAGATCAAGAGAATTCTGGATAAGATAGCGAAAGACCTTGCAGATAAACCTGAAAGCTGTCCTGAACTGAAAGGCAAGTTCGCAGGCCTAAGAAAATTCAGGATCGGAGATTACAGGATAATTTTTACGATCAAAGATATGCAGACGGTGTTGGTCTTGAGAATAAGGCACAGAAAAGAAGTGTATGAGTAAATTCTCGAAAAAGAATTACCATTTAACGGAGCAAAAATGATAGAAATACAAAAAGCGCTTGAACTGATAACCGAGAACTGCCGGACTATGCCTAAGATCGAACTGCCTGTTCATGAGTGCCTCGGTTATGTCTGTGCAGAAGATCTTTATGCTAAACTCGATATGCCGCCTTTCGATAAATCATCAATGGACGGATACGCTTTCAAATGGCAGGACAGTAAAATCGAATACATTAATGATGGGATCATAGCCGCGGGAGATTCTTTCGACGAGCCGATTGAGGAAGGCCACTGTATAGCGATTATGACAGGCGCGCCTCTGCCTTTCGGGGCCGATACTGTGATCCCTGTAGAGATCACGGAAAAAGCCGGTGATAAGATCAGATTTACTTATCCCGCAAAAAAATGTGCCAATGTCAGTTATAAGGCCGAGGATATAAAAAAGGATGCTCTGATATTTCCTAAAGGTAAGATTATAAGAACCCAGGACATAGCCTTAATTGTCGCCTCGGGATATTCTAAAGTTAAAGTTTCTTCGCTGCCTGAGATCGCTATTCTGAATACAGGCTCGGAGATAATTGAACCGGGAGAACCTCTGGACTACGGGCAGATCTATAATTCCAACGGAACAATGCTTTCAATTATGGCTCAGAATATCGGCATAAACGCTGAATATTTAGGCATTGCAGCCGACGACGAAAAAAGCCTTAAAACGATGCTTTCTATCGGTCTGAAAAGCGATATACTACTTATTTCAGGCGGAGTATCTATGGGAGAGTTCGATCTCGTTCCGAAAGTTCTTCTCGACCTCGGCGTAAAACAGATATTCCACAAAGTCAGGATAAAGCCCGGCAAACCCGTTTTCTTCGGTAAAACGGACAAGTGCCTTGTTTTTGGTCTTCCCGGCAATCCGCTTTCGAACTTTGTCGGCTTTGAGCTGTTCGTGAAAACGGCCGTCAGAAAAATGACAGGATCGGAAATTGTTCTTCCGGTTTTCAGCGAAGGTATCATATCTTCACAATTTAAACATAGAGCCGATAGAAAGAACTTTTATCCCGCTGCGCATAAGAATAATGACGGTAAAATTATTGTCACTCCGGTGATCTCGCACGGCTCCGCCGACATTTCATCACTTTCCAAATCAAATTGCTTTATGATAGCTGATATAGATAAACTGGAATATTCACCGGGCGATAAAATCCAATTTCTGGAGGTTTAATATGAAAGGGAAAATTGTATCTATCAACATTTCCGATGAAAAGAAGAAACCCAAGAAGCCGATAAGTTCAGGCAAACTTATCGAGAATGTAGGACTAGAGGGAGATGCATACAACAAATCGGGACCGAGACAAATATCTATTACTTCAATGGAACTTCTAAAAGAGCAGACCCAATGTCCGCGCGTTGGCAAGGGCGAGGATTTTATTGTCGGACCCGGAAATTTCTCAGAGACTCTGACAGTCGAAGGAATGGATCTTTCGGCTATTAATATCGGCGATGTTTTTACGGCTGGAGAAACGAAGTTCAGGATCTCGATGAAGGGAATGGAATGCTGGGAACACTGTCCCTGGAATAAAGAAAAAGGTGAATGTCCGCTGCCCAAGCACTTCCTGTTCGCCGAAGTGATAAAATCCGGCGAGATCAAGGCTGGAGATGGAATTTCAAGTTAGTCTATGATTCGTGCGAGACATAAGTTCACCTATAAACGGACCCTGCCTCATCAGGCCGATCGCTAGTTTGCAGCAGTTCGCGCACCTGCAGGTAAAGATAGTAACGGGATCCGTTTAAATCTGAACTTATGTCTCGCAACATTACCGACTGAGGTTATCAGTCGAGTTATATATATTGAGAAACGGGAGTGCATCCTAGCCTTGTTGTAGGTACGTGTTGATCTCAAACAAGCTATTGAACGGATGGCTGCAGGATGAGATCATGAATGAAGTTATATAAGGTGTATTCCTATCCGTTTAGAAAAATTATATGACGAGACCCTATTTAGCGGAATAAACAAACCGCATCATTTTCTCACTTGCAAAATTCACATAATTTGACTATATTTTCAGTCCTTTAAAAAACGGCAGGGAAGATAATGAGCTATCTCGTTATAGCCAGAAAATACAGACCCCTAATATTCGAAGATGTGATCGGACAGGAACACGTAACGACCACGATCACGAACGCGATAAAGAACAACAAAGTCCACCACGCCTATCTGCTCACAGGACCGAGAGGAGTGGGAAAAACAACTATCTCAAGGATCCTTGCCAAATCGCTGAACTGCGAAACCGGAGTAACACCGCGGCCGTGCTGTAAATGCAGGAACTGTCTTGAAATAGACCAGGGGATCAGCCTCGATGTAAAAGAGATAGACGGCGCTTCCAACAGAGGGATCGACGAAATAAGGGACCTAAGAGACGATATTAAATTCTCACCTGCTTCGAGCAGAAAGAAAATATATATAATCGATGAAGTTCACATGCTCACAAATCAGGCGTTCAACGCTCTTTTAAAGACGCTTGAAGAGCCTCCGGAACACGCGGTATTCATATTCGCCACAACAGAAGCCAACGAAGTTCCGGCTACAATACTATCCAGATGCCAGAGGCACGATTTCAAACGAGTGGAGATACCGGTATTAACAAAAGCTTTGAAAACCATCTGCGAAAAAGAAGGCGTCTCGATCGATGATGAATCATTGATAATGATTGCAAAAAGCGGTGACGGATCTGTAAGGGATTCACAGTCGACACTGGATCAGGTAATAGCCTACGCCGGAAATAGCGTAACCGCTCAGCTGACCTACGAAGCTCTCGGACTGCCCGGACTCGATATGTTTTTTGATTTTCTCGATATTGCCATATCAAAAAACACAGGTTCACTACTGACATTTATTGACGGGATATTCGGAAAAGGTCTGCACATAATCTCGTTCGTAAAAGGTCTGATGGAATTCTACAGAGACCTGCTAATCTTAAAAACAGTAAAAGACGCACGAATCCTCGACATGACCGGCGAGAACGTGATCCGGCTTGAAAAATATACTCAGAAATTCGGTGAAAAGGACATGCTGATGTTCTTAGACATACTCAGCCAGTCTGTTTCCAGACTCAAATCATCGCCTTACCAGCGGATGGAATTCGAGCTTATTCTCTTAAAAATACTTCATCATGAGCCTGTAACCGAAATAGAAACTATACTACAAAAACTTTCTCTGATAGAAGGCGATCAGGAGATAAGCATAGATGAAATTGTAAAAGATGTTTCTTCTCGCCTGAACCTTCAGTCTGTTCAGACCCCTGCAGAAATTTCCGCTAAACAGGCAGAGATCAAAAAAAAAACTCCTGAAACAGTAGCGGAATCTGCCACACCGGATTCAGAAATAAAATTCGGATTGAAAGAGATCACAGACAGATGGAAAGAATTTATCGCTTACGTTTCAGAAAGCAATTCGAAACTCAATTTTCTTGAATATGGAGTGCCTTTCAATCTCAAAGACAACCGGAAACTCGAAGTAAAATTCGATCCTAAAGATAAAATATTCATGAATCTCTGCGACTCGAAAAAAGAAGAAATAGAAAAGGAATTCGCAGCTTTTTATAAAGTTGATGATTTCAAAATAACTCTTATTAGAAGCGATGTAAAGGACAGCGAAAGAATAATTGAGATAATACCCAAAAAGAAAAAAACCGATGATGAAAAAAAGAACGACCTTCTAAAAGAAGCTCCGCAGCTGAAATTTTTATTTGAAGACCCGTTCAATTGTAAATTTGTAGATTAACTCAGGAGTAGTAGTATATGGCAGGAATGAACATGGATATGAGCACCCTTTTAAAACAGGCTCAGAAAATGCAGGAGGATATGCAGAGATCGCAGGAACTTCTGGAAACACAGGAAGTGGAAGGAAAAGCGGGCGGCGGAATGGTAAAGGTTCGCATGAACGGCAAAAAGAAGATACTTTCTATTAAGATCGATCCTTCAATAATCGATCCCGAAGACGCGGAAGGTCTTGAAGATCTGATCACCGCGGCGGTAAATCAGGCGGCGGAAGAAGCTGATAAACTTTCAAATGATGAAATGACGAAGATCGTACCTAAACTTCCCAGCGGATTCAAGATCCCCGGATTCTAATGACTGAAACATCTGAAATACTTGAAAATCTAGTAACTTCGTTTGCGAGACTTCCCGGGATCGGAAAAAAATCCGCTCGCAGGCTGGCTTATTATATAATAAACTCTGACGAAAAAGTAGCAAGTGAATTCTCAGCCGCTCTTATTGACGCAAAAAAGAAGCTCGGCCTATGCAGGATATGCTACAATCTGACCGAAAATGAAACATGCGATATCTGCAGGGATCCGAAACGAAGCGGCGGTGTGATCTGCGTAGTTGAGAACTTCAGCGATCTTTATCTTTTTGAAAGAACAGGAATGCATAAAGGCACATATCACGTGATAGGCGGGCTGATAAATCCGCTCGAAGGGATAAATCCCTCGTCTCTAAAACTGTCTCAGCTTTTCGAAAGAGTTGAAAAACAAAAGCCCGATGAAATAATTATCGGACTCAACAGATCTGTCGAAGGCGATACGACCGCACTTTATATCGCTGAGAAACTGAAAGACAGCAGTGTCAAAATTTCAAGGCTCGCTACAGGGATTCCGGTCGGCGGAGAGATCGAATATACTGATGAGATCACTCTCAAACAGGCATTCAGGGACAGAAAGGATATTTAAAACCTGGTAATCAGATGACTTGACTTTAACCAAGTCCTTAGTTATTTTCCGCTCATTATAAATTAACTGTTTACGGAGTATAGAATGGGAAAACTGAAAATATCATCGAGAAATGAAATAATGCAGGCAAGCCCGATAAGAAAGCTTGCTCCTCTGGCTGTAAAAGCAAAAGCCGAAGGCGTTCACGTTTATCATCTGAACATCGGACAGCCGGACATAAAGACGTCTCAAAAAATGATAGACGCATATCATAACATTCCTGAAGTGATCGAGTACGGTCCGAGCGAAGGTCTTCATTCATACAGAAAAAAACTCGTGCAGTACTATAAAAAAATGAAGATAGATGTAAACGAATCGAATATTTTTATAACTACGGGCGGAAGTGAAGCAATAATATTTACGCTTTTATCAGCGCTCTCACCGGGCGATGAAGTCATAATTCCCGAACCGTTCTATACAAATTATAACGGATTCGCAGTAATGGCAGGAGTTAACGTGGTTCCTGTTACAACAAATATCGAGAACGGATTCGACCTTCCCGATATGAAAGAATTCAAAGCTAAACTTACTCCGAGAACAAAAGCGATAGTTATATGTAATCCGGGCAACCCGACAGGTGCCGTATTCAAAAAGGAAAGGCTTCAGGAACTCGTCGATTTTGCGAGAAAGCATGACCTTTACGTCATCTCCGACGAGGTTTACAGAGAATTCACATACGACTGTAAAGCAACATCTATACTTCAGTTCGATGATTTTGAAGAGAACGCGGTTATGATCGATTCGACATCGAAAAGATATTCAGCCTGCGGTTCAAGAGTAGGATGCATCGTCACCCGCAATAAGGAACTTCTCGGTCTCGTTCTTAAATTCGGTCAGGCCAGACTTTGTCCGCCAAGTGTGGATCAGCAGGCTGCTGAAGCCGCTGTCGATACACCGGATTCATACTTCGAAGAAGTTCACAAAGAATATACGAAAAGAAGGAATGTCGCATATAAAGAACTGAAGAAGATCCCCGGAGCCGAGGTCCCTATGCCCATGGGAGCTTTTTATATGGTCGTCGGGCTTCCTATTGACGATGCCGATGATTTCGCGAAATGGCTTTTAACGGATTTCAGACATAATAAAGAAACCACTATGGTAGCTCCGGCTTCAGGTTTCTACGCTACGCCGGGTCTTGGAAAAAATCAGATAAGAATAGCTTACGTTCTAAAAGAAGCAGATCTGATAAAAGCCATCAATATACTTAAGATCGGACTTGAAGAATATAAGAAAAAGAAATAGATTGAAAGGGTTAGATGTTCGGAAATAACAACCCGCAGAGGCAGTTTTCATACACTTCGTCAAAAAGCGTGAAGGTCGATAGAAACAAAGATATTCGCGACAGGATGAAAATTTCCTCGTTTTCGCTGCAGGATAAAAAACCTGATAAGAAAAGACTGATTCTTTTTGTAATAATGCTGCTTTTAGTAGTCGGGTTTATAATTTACATCGGATATTCTCCCGCTGATACCGACAGCTTAATAATACAGGAAAACGAACTGGAAAAAGTTAATGGACAATAATCAGTACTATTTTGACGCGTATTTTGATTTTATAAATTTTGTTGACGAGAGAATAGCGGAACTGGAAAAGATCCATTCAAAGAATCTTGTCTGCAAAAAGAAATGCTGCTTCTGCTGTATGAACACAACCGTGCTGCCCATTGAATTCTTTTCTATCCTTTCCAAAATAAAACTGTCAGGGAAAAAACCTGAACTTACAAATGAAAGCTGCGCTTTTTTGAAAAATTCACTGTGTCAGATCTATCAGATAAGACCCTTGATCTGCAGGACCCACGGACTTCTGCTTGCATACGGAAAGGACGATGATCCGCTTGCAAAAGACGTAACTTTCTGCGAACTGAATTTCACAAAAAGCATTCCTAAACTGACTGAAAAAAATGTTCTCGATATGGATGAACTGAATATCGAGCTTGTCAGGCTGAATGAAAAATTCTTAAAATCCTACGATGGGGAATTGCCCGAGCGTATGGAACTTTCCGATATAATAAAATACCTATAATTCTTTCTCAACTTCAACCGTCGAGTCATCCTGTCTTTCCAGAAGAATAAAATCCCGTTTTTTGAATAAAGCTATCATTCTTTGATTATCTGAAGTAGTCTGAGCGTATATTTTCCTGATCCCCCATTTTTTTGCAATCTCTATGCAGAAATCAGTTATTATCCCGCCGAGATCCTTGTTCTGCCACTTATCAGTTATTAGAATAGCGTACTCAGCTGTATTATGCTCCGGATCCGAAATAAGCCTGCCTACGCCCAGCAGTTTCTTCCTGCCTTCTTCTTCGATCTCCGCTACAATGGCTATTTCCCTGTCATAATCTATATAACAGTATCTTGTAGCAACATCATGGGAAGACCACTGGAAAAAATATCTGAAACGTGAGTAAATGGATTCTTTAGAACAGCTGCCCAGCAGTTCAAGCCATAAAGGTTCATCTTCAGGTTTGATCGGTCTTAAAATAATGTTCTTATTATCGGCTTTGATCTTATCATTAACGAATTCTTCCGGGTATGGTTTCAAAGCCAGATGCGAATATTTTTCGATATTTTTGCCCGACATTTCAAGATCTACAACAACTCTCGAATCAAGAGCGTAAACTCCTTCAGGTCCGGCAATAAGAGGATTTATGTCTAACTCAGTGATCTCGGGATAATCGGCGGCAAGATATGAAAGTCTTATCATTACTTCGATTAGCTTATCTATATTTACGGGCTGCTTTCCCCTGTAGCCTTTAAGAAGAGGCCATATTTTGAGGTCTTCGAGCATCCTTCGCGCCAGTCTTTCGTTCAAAGGTGGAAATCCGAGAGACCTGTCGCTGAATAATTCGGCAGTAACTCCGCCCGAACCTACTAAAATTACTGTGCCGAAAACCGAATCTTTCTTGATTCCGAGGATAAGTTCGACCGAATCCTTCATTTTTACCATCTTCTGGACTGTAACTCCTTCAATGTGCGCTTCAGAACATTTTTCTTTTACGCTGGAAATTATCTTTTTATGCGATAAACGTGCCGTCTGATCAGAATTTATATCTACGATCACTCCTCCCGAATCTGATTTGTGAGTAATATCCGGTGAATTGATCTTGAATACAACGGGATAACCTATCCTGTTGGATATCTTCACTGCTTCATTTTCGTCTTTTGCGTTAACGGGCATTGTAACGTTAATGTCGTACGCAGAAAGCAGTTTTTTTGAATTTTCTTCGGACAGAATTTTTATTTCATTCTGCGTTATTGCCCTGAATTCTTCCCTTATCTTTTTTCTATTCAGAGAAAAACTGACAGGGATATCTCTCGGTGTTTCATATAAAGTTTCCAGATTCCTTGAATATTCCACCAGTGTCATAAAAGCCCTGACAGCCTGCTCAGGTGTTTTATATGCCGGTATTCCGTTATCATTAAGTATTTTGACGCCTTCGCTCATGTTCTTTCCGCCAAGCCATGACGCGAGTATAGGTTTTTTTGTTGTTTCCTGAAGTTCACCGATAGCCTTTGCCGTATTTGCAGGATTGGTCATTGCCTGAGGAGTTAGAATAACAAGGACAGCATCGCAGTTTTTATCTTCAAGAACGACTTTTACTGCTTTTGCGATCCTTTTGGATCTTGCGTCTCCCAGAACATCTACAGGATTTCCGTGCGACCATTGTTCGGGCAGGTTCTCGTTCAGAACTGCCATAGTTTCTTCACTTAGTCTGGCCAGTTTACCCTTTGAATCTATAAGGGCATCAGTAGCCATTACTCCTGGTCCACCCGCGTTCGTAATAATGCCCAGTCTCGATCCTTTCGGGAATCTGTTCCTGGCTATAAGTTCTGCGCAGTCGAAAATCTCTCCGATATCATAGACCCTCGCCAACCCTATCCTTCTGAAGGCCGCGTCATAAACGTTATCTTCGGATGCAAGAGCACCGGTATGCGATGCCGCAACAGCTGCGGATTCGGGAAATCTTCCCGCTTTATATACTATTATAGGCTTTGAACGGGCGAAGGCTCTTGCTGCAGTCATAAATTTACGCACGTCGTTTACGGATTCTATGTAAAGAATAATCGATCTGGTGTTCTCATCCTCTCCGAAATAATCAATGAGGTGCCCGTAATCGACGTCGATCGTATTTCCTATAGAAACAAAACTTGAAAATCCGATCTTTTCCTCTTTTGCCCAGTCAAGAACCGAAGTGCAGAGAGCTCCTGATTGAGAAATAAAAGCGATATTTCCCTTATCGGGCATATTTCCTGCGAAGCTTGCGTTCAGGCCGATCCCGGGAATGATAACACCCAGGCAGTTCGGTCCAATTATTCTCATATTTTTAAATCTTGAACGTTCATTTTTTATCATTTCCTCGAGCTGTCTGCCTTCTTCGCCTGTTTCTTTAAATCCTGATGACATTATGATTATCCCGGATATTCCCGCCTCTCCGCATTTCCTGACCCATTCCGGAACGGTTTTCGCGGCTGAACAGATTATTGCAAGATCGGGTTTTTTCGGAAGGCTTTCCAGATCAGGAAAACACGGCATTGCCATTACAGCCTCTATATCCTGATTTATGGGGTAAACAACTCCCTTATATCCGCTTCCCGCTATGTTCGTCAGAACTTTTCCGCTTACGCTGTTAGGATTAGAAGATACTCCTATAAGAGCAATTCTTTTCGGGTTGAATATACAGTCGAGATTATGAACGTTCATTTTTTTCATCTCCGTTTTGAGATTTTTCTAAAAGACAAAAGGCTTTGATCTCTCAAAGCCTTTTTATCTTCTGGTGCCTCCTCGCGGAATTGAACCACGGACACAAGGATTTTCAGTCCTTTGCTCTACCGACTGAGCTAAGAAGGCATCAATTATCGGTACGGGGTCTAAATATACAATTATTTCAATACCTTGTCAAGCAACTTTTCGCTCATTTCAAGGCTCGGAGAATTAATTTCTGTAACCGTCCTCTTCGGGTTCTTCTTCTACTGATTCCTCTTCGAATTTATTCTTTACTGTTATGTAGTTATACTTTGCTAGTCCGGTTCCGCAGGGGAGAAGATTACCCATTATCACGTTCTCCTTAAGTCCTTCGAGGTAATCGGTGGAAGACTTGATGGCAGCATCTGTAAGTACCTTCGTAGTTTCCTGGAATGATGCCGCTGAGATGAACGAATCCACCTGAAGGGCAGCTTCAGTTATACCGAGAAGAAGAGGCTTGTACGTAGCGGGTCTTGCGGGTCTGAAAACTATCTGTTTCTTGCCTTCTTCGGACAATTTTTTATTCCTGTTCTCGACTTCATAAGTAATTAGCATCTCGCCTGTTTCGAATTTTGAGTCTCCCGTATCTGTAATTATTACTTTATCATATATCTCGGAGTTGTTCTTTGAAAGAACGAATTTACTTACTTTATCACCTTCAAGGAAAGAAGTATCACCAGGATTTACTATCTGAACCTTCTGGAGCATCTGCCTTACGATCACCTCGATATGCTTGTCGTTCGGATTCACTCCTGAGCCTCTGTAAACCTCCTGGATCTGGTTGACTAGGAAGTGCTGAACTTTCGTAGTTCCCAGGATCTGAAGAATATCATCCGGTTTTATCGAACCTTCAGTAAGTTTTTCTCCCGCGTAAATAATATCGCCGTCGTGAACCAGAATATGCTTTCCTCGCGGAACGTTGTAGGTTCTTACTTCGTTTCCGTTTAGATCTTCGACCATTATGATCTGTGAAGTTCCTTTAAAATCTCCGTATTTTACAACGCCGTCGATCTCAGACAAAATCGCGGGATCTTTCGGATCACGGGCTTCGAAAAGCTCACTTACCCTCGGCAGACCTCCGGTGATATCCTTGGTCTTACCCTGGCTTCTCTGCATTTTGATCAGGATCTGGCCGGCTTTTACCTTGTCGCCGTCGTCGATCTGGAGAGCACCGCCTGAAGGAGGCAGATATTTCGCGATCTCGTTCCCGTTCTTGTCCACTATGAAAATAGTCGGTTTCAGTGATCTTTCCTTAGGCTCGATCATTACTTTATACTTCAGTCCGACCTTATCATCAACTTCGGTCTTGAAAGTCGAACCTTCGACTATATCCTTGAATTTAACTTTTCCGTTCTTCTGCGATAAAATCACGTAGCTGTAAGGATCCCATTTGAACAGGATCTGGCCTTTTGTGACCTTTTCTTTGTCAGAGACCAGAAGTGTAGCTGAATACGGAAGTTTTTCGCTCATTACTTCTTTTCCGAATTCATCGATAAGCCTTAACACTCCGTTCCTTCTGATAACTATGTGACTTTTTTCATAATTTACGGTTTCGACATCAACAAGCTCGATGATACCGTCGTATTTCGCGAACTCTTCAGATTTTATAGTAGCGATATCAGCAGAACCCCCGACATGGAACGTTCTCAGAGTAAGCTGTGTACCGGGCTCCCCGATTGACTGCGCTGCCATGATCCCGACTGCTTCTCCGATAGAAACAAGATTTCGTGTAGTCAGATTCTGGCCGTAGCATTTTGCGCAGATGCCTTTTTTCGATTCGCATGTAAGAACCGATCTTATTTTTACTTTCTCAACATTGTGATTTACAATCTTCTTAGCTATGACCCTGTCGATCAGCGTTCCGGCTTCGCAGATTATCTCTCCGTCGGGATTTTCGCTGAAATCAACAACATCTTCAGCTAGAACCCTTCCATAGATCCTGTCCTCGAAGTTCTCGAGAACTTTATCGCCTTCTTTCAGATCTGAGATATCTATTCCCATGATAGTATGGCAGTCCTCTTCTGTAACAACAACATCGTGAGCCACATCGACAAGTTTTCTGGTAAGATAACCGGCGTCTGCCGTTTTTAAAGCTGTATCCGCTAGACCTTTCCTTCCTCCGTGAGTCGAAATAAAGTAGTCAAGTATTGAAAGTCCATCTATAAAGTTCGTCTTTATAGGATTCTCGATTACAGAGTCTGACGACACTTCAATGTTTTTCTGAGGTTTCTGCATTAGTCCCCTGATACCGCAGATCTGTTTGATCTGTGTTCTGGAACCCCTTGCTTTCGAGTCCATCATCATGAATACAGGGTTGAATCCGCCTTTATCCAGCCTGAGGTTATCGTACATGTCCTGTTCTATCTTATTTGTGGCTTTTGTCCATTCGTCAACTACCTTATTATATCTTTCCGTATCAGTTATCTGACCTTCATCGTATGATTCCTTGATCAGTTCGATCTTTTTCTCAGAAGATCTTAACACTTTATCTTTTAGGGGAGATATCACGAAATCGTCAAGTCCAATTGATATTCCGGATTTGGTTGCGTATTTATATCCGAAGTCCTTAAGCCTGTCGAGGAACAGGGCGGTTTTACTGAATCCGACCTTTTCTATCGCTTCCTCAATTATCTTCTCGACCTTTGAGCTTATCATAGTTTCATTATAAAATTTGCTCTTTGTAAGTTCCTGCGGAAGCACTTCGTTAAAAAGTATCATTCCGGGCGTAGTGTCGATAAAATCGCCTCTGAAAAAATATTTTATGTCGCTATGATAACTTATCGCGCCGAAGTCGAGAGCCAATTTAATTTCATCGATGTTGGAGAATATTTTCGGGTTTTTATCTCTTTCTGCGTTTCTTTTTGTCATATAATAGATCCCGAGAACCATGTCCTGCGTAGGATAAGCTATAGACCTTCCGGTAGCCGGATGAAGCAGATTGTGTGATGCCATCATCAATAGACGGGCTTCGAGTTTCGCCTCTGGTGAAAGAGGAAGGTGAACAGCCATCTGGTCACCGTCGAAGTCGGCGTTGAAAGCTTTACATACGAGCGGATGCAGCTGGATCGCTTTTCCTTCTATCAGAACAGGCTGAAATGCCTGAATACCAAGTCTGTGAAGAGTCGGAGCCCTGTTGAGAAGTACGGGATGACCGTCAACCAGGTTTTCAAGAAGTTCCCATACTTTATCGGTACCTTTCTCGATCTCTTTCTTCGCATTCTTGATCGTCGTAACATTAGGATCGTATTCGATTAGTTTTCTAATAAGGTAGGGCTTGTATAATTCAAGAGCCATTTCTTTCGGCAGCCCGCACTGGTGAAGTTTAAGCTGAGGACCTACAACGATAACGGAACGGCATGAATAATCCACCCTTTTACCAAGAAGATTGCTTCTGAACCTACCCTGTTTTCCTTTAAGTGAATCGGAAAGCGATTTTAAAGCTCTCTTACCGTCACTTCTCACAACATTGTTCTTTCTGCCGTTGTCGAACAGAGAATCTACGGCTTCCTGTATCATCCTTTTCTCGTTCCTTACGATCACTTCAGGCGCTTTGATCTCGAGCATTTTCTTCAGACGCTTGTTCCTTATAATAACCCTTCTGTAGAGATCGTTCAGATCCGATGTGGCGAACCTTCCGCCTTCCAGAGGTACCAGCGGTCGAAGTTCGGGAGGGATCACAGGAATAACGTCCAGAACCATATATTCAGGCTTGTTAGTTTCCATGTTGTTTTTAAAGGATTCAACAACATTGAGCTTTTTAAGAATATCCTGTTTGTTCTGCTCAGATGTTTCTTCCTCGATCTTTTTTCTCATTTCGGCTGAAAGCTGCTTTATATCCGTATCTTTCAGCAGCAGCCTTACTGCCTCAGCGCCGATCTCCGCTTTGAACTGGTCATATGAAGAATATTCATTTTCATACAGCTCTACTTTCTCGATCAGAGAGTTATAATCGCTTTCTGACATCAGCGACTTGTATTTCAGGTCTTTGACGGTGCTGACGAACTTGAGATTCACTACGTCTCTAATCAGTTTATCGAAAATAAGCACATCTTTTTTATCTTTGACAGGAATAGATCTGATATCCTTGTCATGATCTACGAATTCAGCAAGGATCTGCATGAAGTCATAATCATCGTAAAGGATCGAATATATCCTTTCACGGATGTCTTTTTCTCTGTATTTATCAGCTACGAACCTTTCGATCATATCCTCTATTTCGTTTACTCTTTCAGACAGTCTTGTGTAAACTTTTTTCGTATGATCGTTCTCTTCGAAATTTCCGTAAAATTCTTTCAGAACAACGTTTGTCGCTTCTTTTTGCGAATCGTCCTTAATAGAAAGATATAACAGCTTTTCAAGTTCGGTAATGAATTTGTGGTATTTTTCGAGATAGCTTTTATTGTATCTTTCGATTAAAAGCTGGTAGTCTTCAACGATTTTTCCCGGTTTAATGACTACGTACTTTTCATAATATATTATCTGTTCAAGCGTTTTAACAGTATAGTCTAAAAGATTACCTATCTTAGAGGGAAGCGAGCGGAAGAACCAGATGTGAACGACCGGAACTGCAAGCTTTATGTGACCGATCCTCTCTCTTCTTACGCTTCTTCTGTTGACTTCGACATTACATTTATCGCAGACTATACCTTTATATCTTGAACCTCTGTATTTTCCGCAGGAACATTCCCAGTCTTTCTGAGGCCCGAAGATCCTTTCGCAGAAAAGACCGTCCCTTTCCGGTTTATATGTTCTGTAGTTCACAGTTTCGGCTTTAGTAACCTCGCCTTTACTTGTTTTTAAAACTTCATCGCTTGATAAAAGTTTTATCGAGAACTTTGAAAAGGCTTTATGAAGAACATCTCTTTGACGCAATCTTGGCATTCTTAACTCCTGTTTTTAGTACCGATTGAGTTTTGGTTTTCACGATTTAACTGGTTTATTCCAGTTTTACATCGAGATTCAATCCGTAAAGCTCTTTTATCAGCACGTTGAAAGCTTCAGGTATACCCGGTTTGGGAATTTCCAGTCCTTTGACTATAGCTTCATAGACTTTCGTTCTTCCGTTAACGTCGTCGGACTTATATGTTAACATCTCCTGCAGAATATGAACTGCTCCGTAAGCTTCTAGAGCCCATACCTCCATCTCGCCGAACCTCTGACCGCCGAACTGAGCTTTTCCTCCGAGCGGCTGCTGGGTTATCAGCGAATACGGTCCTATAGATCTTGCGTGAAGTTTATCTTCAACAAGATGTGAAAGTTTGAGCATATAGGTTACGCCTACAGTGATCTCCTGATGGAATTTTTCTCCTGTGAGACCGTCGTAAAGAACGGTCTTTCCTGATAGAGGAAGCTTTGCTTCTTTGAGTTTTTTCTTTACATCCTCCAAAGTAGCTCCGTCAAAAACCGGGGTCGCGTATTTCTCTCCGAGCATCCTTCCGGCCCATCCCAGATTCGTTTCGAATATCTGTCCGGGATTCATCCTTGAAGGAACACCGAGAGGGTTAAGGATTATATCGACCGGAGTACCGTCTTCCATATACGGCAGATCTTCTACCGGAACGATCCTGGAAACGATACCTTTGTTCCCGTGTCTTCCGGCCATTTTATCGCCGATCTGTATCTTTCTTTTTTTAGCGATATAGACTTTCACTAGCTGAATTATTCCCGGGGGAAGCTCATCGCCGTAAAGCATTCTCTGCCTGTCTCTCTGATAATCCACGTTCAGCTGATCGACGATCATCGAATAATTGGTAATGATCTCCGAAACCTTTTCGTTGATCTCATCGCTGTCGGTCCATTCAGTTGATATATTCGAATCTTCAATGTTTAATTTAAGGAAAGACTTCTGAGTCACCTTTTCATTCTTCCCGAGAACGACTACTCTTGTTCCCTTTTCTTTCTGAAGACATACAACGTCGCAAAGTATCTGCTTATCCTTTAAAAGCGCGTAAAGTTCGGCGGATCTTTCTTCTTCGAGAAGAGCCAGATCGTCATCGTACTTTTTCTTAAGCTTTTTCATTTCGTCTTTTTCTTTGCTTTTGCGGACAGCGTCCTTTTTCTTTCTCGAGAAGATCTTAGTCTCTATGACTATACCTTTATCTCCGGGAGGAACTTTAAGTGATGCGTCTTTTACCTCTCCTGCTTTTTCACCGAAAATAGCTTTTAGAAGCTTGTCTTCGGGTGTAAGATTGACCTCTCCTTTCGGAGTGACTTTACCGACCAGTATGTCGCCGGGATAGACCTCTGCGCCGATTCTGATTATTCCGCCGTCGTTAAGATTCTTGGTCGCTTCTTCGCTTACGTTCGGGATCTCTCTGGTAAGTTCTTCTTCACCTCGTTTAGTTTCTTTTACGCTTGTTTCGTATTCTTTGATGTGTAGGGATGTGAAAACGTCCTCTCTTACCATTCTTTCGCTTAATATGATCGCATCTTCAAAATTATATCCGTTCCATGACATGTACGCGACAAGCACGTTTTTTCCAAGAGCTAGCTCTCCGTTGTCCGTAGCTGCGCCGTCCGCGAGAATATCGCCAGGTTTTACTTTATCGCCCACGTTCACGATGGGAACATGATTAACGCATGTATCCTGGTTCGTTCTGAAGAATTTAATGAATTTGTAATATATTTCATCGGGATCTTTTGGATCTTTTTTCTTTGTGACTTTTACCGTACATCCTTTTGCGTCGATCCTGCTTACAACACCTTCAACTGTGGATTCTACCATCGCCTTGGAGTCAACAGCGATCTTTCTTTCCATTCCTGTACCTACGATAGGAGCTTCTGTCTGTAGAAGAGGAACGGCCTGTCTCTGCATGTTCGAACCCATCAGTGCCCTGTTGGCATCATCGTTCTCAAGGAATGGGATCAGATTGGCTGCTGCTGATACCACCTGTGTAGGTGAACAGTCCATATAGCTGATCTGGTGAATATCATTTCCTAATTTTACGCCTTCTGTAGCGTGTGCCACCGGAAAATCACCCCTGTATCTTGATAAAATAGATTCTGGAGTTATGAAACTGCCTTTTTCATCTAAAGGTGCATTCGCCTGGGCTATAAGATTTCTGTCTTCTTCGTCAGCCGTAAGGAATTCTATCTCGTTGGTAACTCTTCCCTTTTTCACTTTCCTGTAAGGCGTTTCGATAAATCCCATCTCGTTGACTCTCGCATATGTAGCAAGTGAGGAGATAAGACCGATGTTCGGTCCTTCTGGGGTTTCTATCGGGCAAAGCCTTCCGTAGTGTGTGTAATGAACGTCCCTTACTTCGAATCCGGCTCTGTCTCTTGTAAGACCTCCGGCTCCAAGTGCGGAAAGCCTTCTTTTGTGAGTGATTTCGGCAAGAGGATTAACCTGATCCATAAACTGAGAAAGCTGGTTGGTACCGAAGAAAGCGTTTAATACGCTTGAAAGTGTTTTTATATTTATCAGATCTGCTATGGCTAGTTCTTCTTCAGGTTTTGCCAATGACATTCTTTCTTTTATCGTTCTGCTCATTCTGGAAAGTGCAATTCCGAACTGATTCGCCAGCTGCTCGCCTACGGTTTTGATCCTTCTGTTTCCTAGATGATCGATATCGTCAACTATCTTTTTTCCGTTCTTGATCTCTAGAACTTCCTGAACTATCGAAATTATATCGAAGTCCGTTATCAGGATTGTATCGAGATAAGACTCTTTTATCATGTTGAAAATGTCTTTTTTGTCAGCGTCTTTAGTTTTTTCGAGTGCCTTGATTACTTTTTCAACGGGGAACAACTGATAATTATCGGAAGCAACTTTCAGCCTGACCATTCTCTTCTTGTTCATTTTTCTGAAGTAGTTCAGAAGTGCGTCCATTCTGTGGTCCATCTTCTGATTGATCCTGTACCTTCCCACATCGCCGAGATCGTATCTTTTATCGTCAAAGAACATTCTGTCAAAATGCTTTCTCGCCGTGTCAATATCTGGAGCCTCGGTGGATCTCAGCTGCTCGTATATGAACATCAGGGCATCATCCTGATTGGTTGTGATGTCTTTACTTAAAGTGTTCAGAAGAAGGTTGAATTTCAGCCTTTCTTTCGGTTTAACGATAGATATCTGGCTTACTTCGTTCTCGTAAAGAACATCAAGCTGCTGAGCAGTAAGTTTGGTACCTATCGGGAGAATGAGCGGCTGTCCAGCATGACCTTTTTCCGGAGTTTTGGGGTTTGTGATGATAATTTCTTTAAAAAGTATCTTGCCTACAAGCTCGGGCAGATTTTTTTTATTCAGCTTAATCTTTTCTGACAGATCGAACATCGAATAGATCTCTTCATTCGAAGAAAATCCCATCGCTCTAAGAAATATGGTTACAGGGAATTTCTTTTTCCTGTCGATATATACCTGCAGAGAGTCATTTATCGTCGTCTCGAATTCGAGCCACGAACCTCTGAAAGGTATTATTTTTGCAGAAAATAGCGTGGTCGAATTTGGGTGAACTCTTGATGAAAAGAACGCTCCCGGAGATCTGTGAAGCTGAGTTACTATAACCCTTTCAGCTCCGTTGATTATAAATGTGCCTTTCGGGCTCATCATGGGAACTGTTCCGAAATATGTTTCGGACTCTATGGTCTGCTGATACTCGTCAGAATCGTCGGCTTTCTTTGAAAGCCTGAGCCTCACTTTTAAAGGTGCACTGTATGTAGCGCCGATCTCCTGGCATTCTACCACGGAGTATTTCGGCTGGCCTACGGAATAATCGATATATTCAAGCAGATATCTTTCTCTTGTGTCAGTTATCGGAAATGTGTTCTTAAAAGACTGGTGAAGGCCGGAATTTCTTTTTTTGTTTCCCTTGATGCTCTTTTGAATGAACGTGTCAAAAGACGCCAGCTGAAGCTCGAGAAGGTTCGGCATTTCAAGAACTTCACCGATCCTCGAAAATGAAATTCTTTTACCGTTTTCGCTTTTCTTCAAATTTAGTCCTCCTGCTTTTTTAGATTTTTATTCAGGGACTTTCCCGCGCGCAAATAAAAAAAAGCCCAACATATACTTTAAAGTAGTTATGTCTGGCTTTGATTTAATGAACATTTTACGCCCGGTTTAATGTTATGGTTACTGATTACGGATAACAGCGGTTTTTATAAGACAGAAAAAGTTATTCCCGCTTTGTCGAGAATAACTTTCCCTTTATTAAAGGTCTATACATGAAATGCTGTTATTTAAGATCAGCCTGTCCGCCTGCTTCTTCTATTTGAGCTTTCATTTTCAGAGCTTCTTCTTTCGGTACTGATTCTTTTACTGTGCTCGGGCATTTGTCGACCAGGTCTTTCGCTTCTTTCAGTCCGAGGCCGGTCATCTCTCTGATCACCTTGATGACCTGGATCTTTTTATCTCCAGAAGAAATAAGCATTACGTTAAAATCTGTCTTTTCTTCTTCCTGAGCAGCTTCTGCGGCCGCTGCAGGTCCGGCAACCATAGTAGGCGCTGCCGCTGTTACACCGAATTTTTCTTCGATCGCTTTAACAAGCTCGGACAGCTCCATTGCTGTCATTTTTTCCAGTTTACTTAATATTTCCTGCACGAAATCCTCCGTTACGGTTTTTTATTATAATTTACATATTCTCTTTTTTCGTTTTTACTGCATCCAGCGTACGGGCCAGTTTTGCCATAGGTTCGTTAAGCACGCTTGCTATCATAGATAACAGAGCATTCTTCGACGGCAGGTCTTTGATCACGGACATTTTGCCGGCGGGATAGAATTCGTTTTCGAACATACAGCCTTTTATGACGAGTTTTTCATTCTTTTTGGCAAAATCGAAAAGTATCTTTGCAGGCGCCGACGGATCTTCAAAAGCGAAAGTCACGGAATTGGGTCCTTTAAGTATCTTCTCAAAATCCGCGCTGTATTTGGTTCCTTCAAGCGCTTTGTTGACGAGAGTATTTTTGAATACTTTCATCTCCGATTTTGTCGATCTCAGGTCTTTTCTCAGACGCGATATGTTCTCAACATCTATGCCGTCGTACCTGGTGATATAGAAAGCGGAAGAGGACTGCAGTTTCGTTCTGATCTCGTCGATAACTTTCTGTTTCTCAATAACCTGTTGTTTTACGATTGTAGCTTCAGTCATTTTTTTCTCCGATAATAATGTTAGCGGCCCGGAATTAACCGATCAGAGCCGTCAGCGAATTTCTGTCAATTTCGTAACCTAAACCCATCGTTGAAGATATTGTCACCTTCTTAAGATAAGTTCCTTTTGCCGCGCTCGGTTTAAGCGCTAATATCTTTTTAATGAATTCAGTAAGATTTTCTTCGATCTGGATCTCTGAAAATGACGCTTTTCCGATTCCGACCTGAACGATACCTTTCTTTTCTGTTCTGAAATCGATCTTACCGGCCTTTACTTCTTTTACAGCCTGGGCAACGTCGTTAGTAACTGTTCCGCTTTTCGGGTTGGGCATTAGTCCTCTCGGCCCGAGAACTTTTCCGAGACGGCTGATCTTCGCCATCATATCCGGTGTAGCTATTACTACATCTATATCACTCCAGCCTTCCATGATCTTATTCATATAAACTTCAAATCCTGCGTAGTCTGCTCCTGCTTCCAGAGCTTCTTTGGCTTTTTCTTCCATCGCGAATACGAGAACCCTTACGGTTTTACCTGTTCCGTGCGGAAGGGATACAACGCCTCTTACGATCTGATCGGCGTGTTTGGGATCTACTCCCAGATTAACTGCAACCTCGATCGTCTCGTCAAACTTGGCCGTAGCGTTTGCCTTGCAGTATTTTACGGCGTCTTTTAACTGAAGACCCTTTCTTTCTTTTACCGCTTCGAGCATCTTGGTTATTCTTTTCGTGTTTTTCATTTCTTCCCCGTAGATCTAATTTTATCTGTAAAATGATCTGCGCTCCGGCTATAGCGCGCTTTTCATTTATTTTTTTACGATTACGCCCATGCTTCTGCAGGTTCCTGCGATTATAAGTTTTGCGGCTTCAACGTCGTTCGCGTTAAGGTCTTCCATCTTTTTCTTTGCGATCTCTTCAAGCTGTTCCTGAGTGATGGTACCTACTTTTTTTACGTTGGGTTCCGGAGATCCTTTTTCCAGCTTCAGCGCTTTTCTGATCAGCATCGAAGCCGGCGGTGTCTTCATTATAAACGTGAAGGATTTGTCCTGATACACAGTTATAACGACCGGAATTATATCGCCTTTCTTATCCTGGGTTCTGGCGTTGAAAGTCTTGCAGAACTCCATGATGTTGACTCCTTTCTGACCGAGAGCAGGTCCGACCGGAGGAGCCGGGGTCGCCACGCCTGCAGGCAGCTGGAGTTTTATGAATCCGATAATCTTTTTTGCCATTTGATAAACCTTCTATTTTAATTTTTTATTCATATTTAACCTGAAGGAAATCGAGATCTACAGGTGTGCTTCTTCCGAATATCGTCACCATTACTTTCAGTCTCTGCTTCTCTTCATTTATTTCGCTTATCGTTCCGCTGAAATCAGTGAAAGGTCCGTCGACGATCTTTACGAAATCCCCGACTTTATAAATGTTCTCGACTTTTTCCTTTCCGAAAGACGCCCTTGCTTTTTCGAGCATTCTCTCAACTTCTTTTTTTGATAATTCCTGAGGTTTGTTCTTCGGTCCTACAAAATTCAGCACTTTTGAATTGCTTAAAAGAAAATGCTCTATCGATCTGCTCAAATGGCAACTGATAAAAACATAACCCGGATAGAAAAGTCGCAGTTTTTTAACTTTTTTACCGTTCCTCATCTGAACAACTTCTTCGGATGGAACAAATACTTCGGTCACTTCATTTTTATAACCGAGTCTTTCTATTTCGCTTTCAAGGAATTCTTTGGTCCTTATTTCCTCTCCGGTCAGAACATGCAGTATGTACCAGTTAGCGCTCAATTTGGTTTTCCCGATTTTATTAGATTAATTAATGAAGATGCCTATCAGCCAGTTTAAAAGCTGGTCCGATCCGAAAATGAACAGTACGAGAAGAATGGTAATGCCTATTACGACTTTTGTAGAACCCCATACTTCCGGTTTTGAAGGCCATGATACCAGTTTCATTTCTTTTACGGTGGATCTGAAAAATTCTATTATGCTGTTCATCCTTACTCCCGTTTTCTTGGCAGGCGTTGAGGGATTCGAACCCCCGACACTCGGTTTTGGAGACCGATGCTCTAGCCGGGCTGAGCTAAACGCCTGTTATTTTACTTAGTTTCCTTGTGAAGCGTATGTTTTCTGCAGAACTTGCAGAATTTTTTAAACTCAACCCTGCCTGAGTGTTTTGATTTGTTCTTATCGGTGTTGTAATTTTTTCTTTTACATTCGCCGCAGGCAAGAATTACCATATCGCGCATTTTATGCTCCATTATTTTATTTCAACATGCTTACTAGCAGATTTGAACTGCTGACCTCTTCCTTACCAAGGAAGTGCTCTACCGCCTGAGCTAAGTAAGCCTATTTCAGAATAAAAAGAGCAAGCTGTAATTTCAAGCTTGCTTCTTTTTATCAGAGCGGGAGACGAGACTCGGACTCGCGACCCTCAGCTTGGAAGGCTGATGCTCTACCAACTGAGCTACTCCCGCTTGTTGTGGGCCAGGATGGGTTCGAACCACCGTAGGCTGACGCCAGCAGATTTACAGTCTGCCTCCTTTAGCCGCTCGGACACTGACCCGCAAATGCTAATAGAGGGACTTGAACCCCCGACCGGCTGATTACAAATCAGCTGCTCTAGCCAACTGAGCTACATTAGCATAAATCCGGACAGCAAAGTTATTAAAATTTTAATATGAAGTCAAGAACTTTTTTAAAGATTTTTAATCTTTTTTACCGAAGATCGATTTTAAAAAACCTGAAGTTTTTCCATTCTCTTTTCCTTTTTCAGCCTTACTTGAGATGATTCCTACTATATTGCTTCCGATGTTGGGATTTATCTGTTTCTGAAATTCGTAAAAATCATTCCTGTATCCTCCTTCATTGAAAAATCTTTCGGCTCTGGAAATTAACGAAGAATAGTTGTTAGAATTTTTCGACTTTATCAATGTGATCAGCTTTAATACTTCATCTTTCTTCTCATAGATTTTTCTATCCAGATGCTATCTGTCGAGATTAAGGTTCAAGAGACTGCCTGTTTCTTCAGCTTCTTTGATCATAACCGATACGTTCTTTTTCAGTATTTCCCAGTCTTCGAGCCATATAGACGGTTTTAACTTGTCTATCTGTCTATTCAGATTTATGATCATATTCTGTTTTTTCGCATTCACTATCTCTGTTATTTTAGAATCCGTTCTATTGATAAGTTCTACAGCTTTATTCATAAGATCGTATCTTCTGCTCTGAAAAAGCTTGTCGATCAGAAGATACTGCTCCTGCAGTGTTTTTATTTCTTTCGGCCCGATATAATCTTTATATTTTGCAAAGAAATTTTTCGAAACTTCGTATTTTTTTTTTGCGACAAGGTATATATTGGTGTATTTTTCCTTATTATCGGTGTTTATTCTATTCAGTTCATCGAACATTTCATCGGATCTAAGCTCATAAAACACATAACTGTCGCGTCTGAGTATATCTTTTAATAGGTTCAGTTTGTTATGAAATTCAATAAAGATCTCGGGATCGACCATACAGGAATCTTCTGCATATTTTTCAATAAGACGCTCTGCTTCGATTACTTTCGCGTTATATTTTTCAAGAGAAGACGTTTTTTTAGCGTTCAAATGATATCCGATCTCATCCATGACCGGCAGTATTTCGGCTTCGAATCTGATGTACGGTTTTTTTATAGTCCACGGGATTTTGTTTTTCAGTATTAGGAATTTGTCGGTATCTTTTTGGGAAAAACGTACATTTTCAGGCATATCTTCAGTAATTCTTAATGCACAGAGATAACTGAAAAAAGAATCCGGCCTGATAAGGTTCTCGATCTGAGTTATCTTTAGAAGAGTGTCTCTTCCGTCTGAAGTATCCGAATATTTACTTTTAATAAAAGTGATCATCTGACATTATTATCTTCAATAAATTCGATTCCCAGATCTTTAAGCTTTTGGAGCAGGCTGTTCTTCTTATCATTCCTCAGTTTTTTAAAATAATCGGTAAGTTCATATCCGATATTTTTAAAATCATCGTCAACATCGGCTTTTACAGCGTAAATGAAATCAAATCTTTTGACAGCTTCATCGAGATATTTTAGGGAATTTTCAGGATCGTTCAGAGCCGCGTAATACTTGGCTGTGCTGAAATATAATTCAGGCATGTTTATGAATTCCTTGTCTATAGCTGACAATGTATATTCGACCGCTTTTTTATAGTCCGATCTCAGGTAAGAGATCCATCCCATCAGAAAATCGCATAATGCCGAAAGATAACTATTCCCGAAATCCGCCGCAGTCTTTGCGGCTTCGATTATTGACTGTTCTGCTTTGTTCAGATCGAAATAAGCTGCAGGCTTTAAATATATCAGCCCGAGCAGGAACCGCGCGAACAGATTACCTTCATATTCTTTTACGCATTCCTCAGTTTTCTCCTTTATTTGTGTCAAAAGAACAAAATCTGCGGGATTCTCCAGATATTCTAAATAATCTTCTGCTGTCCGAGTCCATTTTTCAAAAAGTTCGATCCTGCCGGTCGATCTCAGCGCTTCTTTTACAGAATTGACGGCATCAGTCGAGTCTTCTGATCTTAATTCAAAGAGCCATATAATATCGAACATCTCTATTGAAAATGCAGCTCCGAGATTGTAGAAGGACACATCCTTTTGTGCGTTCCTTTCTATTTTGGCCAGCCTGGCTGTAATTATTTCTTCTAAAAAAGGTTTTTCTTCTGCGGTCATTAACTCCGGAGTCAGTTCCATTTCAGCAAAGCTTCTTCTGATTATGTCGTTCTCTTTTATCTCATTCGAATTCGCATCGCATGCTTTAGATATGATATTCATACCTTTCAGATTGACCTTTTTTAATCCTTTACTGTTTACGCTGATAAAATAATTCTGTTTTAGAAAATCCTTGTAGCTGATATTCATTTTGTTTGAAAAAGGTTTTAGTAGCATCAGAGCCTCTAAGAATTGTTTTAATTCCGTTAACCGTAAACGCGGATTATAGCATATTTATTCTTATAAATCAACCCATTATTTTTTAAACATATTTTCTTTGCTTTTTTTTCTGTTAAATCTTATTTTGCTTCCTGCTTTGGAGAGCAGGCTATGAAAGGAATTACAACAATAATATTCAATGATACCGTAATTGGCTCAACAGATCAGCCCGTGACCTATCAGCGCGAGACTGATACCCAGATCGAATACAGGGTCACTGATATAAAAAGAGACCATACGGTTTCGATCTTTTCTGAAACCTCGATAAAGTTTATAGCCGATCCGAATTTTAATATCGAAAAGATCTAAAAATCCGACCTTTTAAAAATAACAAGAGATATCCATACGGCTATTACTCCCGAAATGAGCGAGATCCAGATTGAACCGAGAGTGAATTCCTGTGACATGATAATATTGCTTAGAAGAACTAGAGTTTCATTAACCTTGGGCAGCATAAAATGAAGGATACTGACAGAATTTTTATAGAAAGAATCGTTCAGAACACCGAACTGTGCGATAGTTCCGATTATCGGCGCAAGAATAAAAACAATAAAATATGTGAGCAGAAGTGACACAACTCCGCTTCTTACGAACAGGGCGATCAGTGTCATTAATGCGAAAATGTTGAAGAAGAATACTAAAATGATCAGGCCTGAAAACAGGTACCTGAAGTTCCAGATACCGAATTTTACCGAAAGTATTATCCACGAGAAAGCTATTAAATACAGCACTGTAGCAGCCACAACGGCTAAAGCTCCTGAAAATCTCTGATAGAAAATATTGTCTCTCGACAGCGGTTTGGAGAGGATCAGGTCAATGTTGCCTTTTTTTAGCATATCTGGAAACAGACCTGATGTGGCGAAGAGGGCGATGAAAAGCGAAATGAAGAAAACGGTTCCGGCTATTCCTGTCTGAATATATCCGAGGATCTTTTCCGCTGAAGGCATATTCGTGTCCCCGTTGACCTGATTACCGAAAAGGTTTAGGATAACCTTTGAATCTATACCGCCGATCCTGATATTCAGCGCGAACATCAGAGTCAGGCAGAATATTGTGGCCAGTATAAAAACCGTAATTATGATCTTTTTCGAAAGAAGCTCTTTTATTGTAAGCCGAAATAAACCGTTCAAATCAACTCCGTTATTTAAGGACTTTAATGAAATAATCTTCCAGCGAGTTCTTTAACTGCTCGATGTTTTCAATTAATATTCTCTCTTTTCTGATCTCATCAATGATCTCATTCAGCTTCTCGGGACAGCTTATTGCTGCACTAAATCCGCCCGCTGTCTGAATGTTCTCGATACTGAATTTTCTGAATATTTCAGAAACCTGACCGTTTTTTGATTTTTCAACGCATATCTGATAGCGGCCCGTGCTTTCGAGAAAATCCGAAGTTTTTCCTTTTCTGATGAGAACGCCCTGCTTGAGAATGGCGATATCATCCGATATCCTTTCGACCTCGCTGAGAAGATGCGAATTGATAAATATGGTTTTTCCGCTGTTCTTCAGATCTAATAATATTTCTCTTATTTCTATCCTTCCTATCGGATCTATTCCGTCGGTCGGTTCGTCCAGAAAGATTATTTCGGGATCGTTTATGAGCGCTTGAGCCGTTCCCAGCCTCTGAAGCATGCCCTTGGAGTATTTTCTAAGTTTAAGGTTCTTTCTTTCGTCGAGTTTGACTTTTTTTAAGAGATCAGGGATTCTTCTTTTGAGATCATGATCTGAAATGCCTGACATTTTTCCGTAATAATACAAAAACTGCTCTCCGTTCAGATAACCGGGAAATCTGTGGTCTTCCGAAAGATATCCGACTTTTTGTCGCGCTTTGGGATCGGAAATATGGGTTCCTAATATCCTGCCTTCGCCTTTTGTGGGAACGGCAATTCCGAGCAACAGCCTGAAAAGCGTTGTTTTCCCTGCGCCGTTCGGACCCAAAAGACTGAATATGGTGCCTTTTTCAACATTGACCGAAAAATCAGAAAGCGCCTGGACTTTGCCGCGCGGATAATACTTGCTTAGTCCTATGGATTCAATAGCCGGCATTATATTTTTTCAATTAAATTTTTTAGATAGTTCCAGAAATTTCCGACCGATCTTATCGACACTCTCTCATCGGGTGAATGTGCTCCGAACACGTCGGGGCCGATGGAGATCATATCCATGCCGGGATATTTTTTTCCGATAATGCCGCATTCAAGTCCTGCATGCACCGCAAGGATCTTCGGCTTTTTTGAGAAAAGTTCTTTATGGACATCAACAGCTGTCTTCAACAGTTTAGATTTGGGATCAGGTGTCCATGCAGGATAGGGGTCTTTACACTTGTATTCAAATCCTGCAAGCAAGGCGTGGGCGGCTACTTTGCCTGAAATATCGTGAATTGATGATTCTACCGAGCTTCTCTGGCTTGTGAGAATAAAAATCTCGTTCCTTTCTGTTTTAACCGCAGCCAGATTCGTGGATGTCTGAACGAGCCCCTTTATCTCGCCGCTCATTGAATGAACTCCGTGGGGAAAAGAATGGATCATGTTCAGAAGATTATTCTTCTCTTCATCAGCGAACGCATCTTCGGACGATTTTATCTTCTCGTATCTTATCTGAATTCTCTCTTCGATATTTTTATACTCGTTCAAATAGACAGCAGAACAGCGCACAGTCTCTTTTTCAACAGTTTTCAAGTCTTTTTCATTTAAAGTGACAACCGCGTTCGCTTCTCTAGGTATCGCGTTATGCTTTTCTCCGCCGTTAAAACCGACCATATCAAAACTCACGGATTTATTTATATCCCATAAAAATCTCGCAAGGATCAGAAGCGCATTTGCGTGTCCTCTGCTGATAGCTATCCCTGAATGCCCCCCCTTAAGCCCTTCGACAGTAATTCTGCAGGATATTTTCTTATCGTTCTTTTTTCTTTTCACATTCTTTTTTGACAGAGAAGTTGTCATTCCGCCGGCGCATCCTATAAAAATGGATCCTTCTTCTTCAGTGTCCAGATTTAATAAAAATTTTCCGGTCACGAATCCGGGAGTAAGAGCATTCGCTCCGGTAAGTCCTGTCTCTTCATCGACTGTAAAAAGGCACTCTACCGGTCCGTGAGAAATATCTTTACTGTCGAGAACGGCAAGCGAAGCCGCAACGCCTATTCCGTCATCAGCTCCAAGTGTCGTTCCTTTTGCTTTTATAAATCCTTTATCTTCATACAATTCAAGCGGATCTTTCAGAAAATCGTGTTTCGTTCCTTCGTTTTTTTCACACACCATATCTATATGTGACTGCAGAACTACGGCGGGGCTTTTTTCTTTTCCTTTCGATGCATTTTTAAATATTACAATGTTTCCGGCTTTGTCTTTTTTATATTTCAGTTTTCTTCTTTCGGCAAAATCGACCAGATATTGAATTATTTTTTCTTCGTGCCCAGATGGCCTCGGTATTCTGCTTATTTCAAAAAAGTATTTCCATATAAGTTGTTTTTCAAGATCTTTCAGCATGACATCTCCTAGAGTTTGATTTCCATTCCTTCGTTGGATATTATGATTTCCAGATCTGATCCCGGATATTTTTCCGACCTGTATTTAAGGGCAGAATAATAAAGAGACGCGATCTTTTCGTCATTGTTTTCGTGATTGTGATGATATAGAACGAGCTTTTTTACATTTGAATTTACCGCAGCGTCAACTCCGATCTCGGCTGTGGAATGTCCGTAATTGTATCTCTGAGCCAGTTCGTTGAAATTATATTGGCTGTCAAATATCAGAATATCAGCTCTATTGAAAAATTCGAAATAATGGTTCAGTACTGAATTAGCCGTATATTCGCCGTCTGTGGCATATACAACGGACATTCCTGAAGCATCGGTAACTCTGTAGCTGTACGATCCGTTAGGGTGGTTCAACCTCATCGAACTGATCTTAAAACTGCCAATACTTACATTTTCCTTTTCTTCAAGTTCGTAAAAATTCATTTTGCAAGGTCTGCTTTCCAGGCTGATCGGGAAATAACTCCCGTTCTGCTGAAGTTCCAGCATTTTCTCGAAACCTTTATGATGCGAATAAAAATTAATTTGTACATCTTTAAAATGAACGGGCGAAAAAAAAGGCAGGCCGTTTATGTGATCCAGATGAAGGTGTGAAAAAAAGATATTGTATTCTTTTTTTTTTTTGTTAAAAAACCTTCCGGCTAAAAGATCTCCTCCGAGTTTTCTTATACCGGTTCCGGCATCGAATATCAGAAGGTCTTCTCCGTCATCTATTGTCACGCATGATGTATTGCCGCCGTAAGTGGTTCTGAGGCCGTCCGGAAGTGAATCTATGAATGACTGTTTTCTGTCGGCAGATGAAAGATCTTTTCCGGCCGATAACTCCAGTATTTTTTCGATCTTCTCTCTATACTGATCAGGATCGAGCGGAGAACAAATGCTTCCTCTTACTCCCCAGAACTTTAAATTCATTCTTCACCGTTTTTTTATTTCAACCTTGAAAATATATCCATTCAACAGTGATCTTGCAAGAAATTTATTTAATTATTGCTCATAGATCGAGTAATCTTCCTTGATTTTATAATAAAATGCATTTAAATTTACTTCAACTCATAAACAGAAAATGGAGGACGGGTCAATGAAACGATTCTTAACAATAACGCTGGCGTCAGTGCTTATCTTTTGCTCAGGCTGCAGCAAGCAGGCTGAAACTAATGCGCCTGATACATCCGTAATAGCTCAAAAATACGCGCCGGAGTCTTCCATTGCGGTTTTGAGGTTCTCTTCGGTAGAAAAGCTCTTTTCTACTTTTAACATTAAACCGGAATCAGTTATGGGTCAGGAAGTCTCTAACGACAGATCAGAGATGACGCAGATATTAGGATTCGACCCTATGGATCTTACCCAGTACGATCAGAAAGGATTCGACATTAAGAAAGAATTCGGTTTCGTACTCAGCAGCTTTCAGGCGGACAGCTCCGGGATCGATAATTCGAAAGCTGATATCGGATTTCTTGTTCCCGTAAAAGACAAAGATAAAGCCTATAAATACGTAAAAGAGACTCTCGAAAAAAATAAAGAAGAGGGTATGAACGTTTCGGAAGCGAGCGGAATGATAAGCATAACATCAGATCAGGAACCGGGTTTTCTTGCTACGATCAAAGCTGATAAAGAATACATGGCTTTCAACATCTCGATGAACACTCAGCAGACAGCCGGAATTTACTTTGACTGCAAAAAACATCTTGCAGACACGCCGAATTACGCAGAAGTCGCGAAATCGCTAAATCTTGGAACAGACGCGTCTTTCTACATGGATTTTAAAACTTTTTTCAATGCTGAGAATGAAAAATCTTTAAGCTCGATATCTATAAATCCGATGATTCCTCAAAATGAGATGAAAGCTCTCGGGCTTTTAAAATCCTACAGAGGGATCGGAGCGGCTTGCGATCTGTCAAAATCGGATCTTATCGTTAACATGGCAGCTTTTATCGATAAGGACAATCCTTTTAACAAGCTCATCGAGAACACAAAATCAGATAAATCAGTTATTCTCGGTTTTGAGAAAAGACCGGCTCTGCTTTTCGCTTTTATGGTCAACATTAAAGAATACCTGAATTTCTATCTCGACACTGCTACCGAAGAAATGAAAGGCGAATTTGAAAGCAAAACAGCCGAGATCAATCAGGAATGGGGTATCGATATAAGAAAAGATTTTATCGACATTCTTGCAGGCAGCGTGAATCTTGGTCTTTATGACGGCGGAAGCATAAATCTGATGCAGTATAATGCAGTCGTTAACTTTAACGTCACAGATCCTGCAGCTATTATCAGCCTGATCGAAAAAACAAAAGCGAGAACCGGTATAACCGAGATCGAAGCTTCTCAGTTCGAACAGATGTTCCAGATTCAGGGTGACGGAAAAGTAAAAGTTTATCAGTTCTATGCCGGAGTTCCTGTATTCATAGCAATTGAAAATGATAACGTTTCGATAATTTCAACAAAAGATTACGTAACGGATATATTGAATAAAAGCAATGCGAAATTCATCGACAAAGCCAATAAGGACATAGCTCCGAAACTTAAGAACGATCAGAATTTTTTCTTTCTTGACATAGCTGAAGCTTATCTCGCAGCTAAGAACCTGTATATGTTCTATGCCGGAATGTCCGGGCAGGATAATATTCTGAACGCTGAAGCCGATAAATTCGTGTCTAACTTTGAGTACATTTATTCAGGCGGTAATTTCAAAGGAGAAAAAGCCGTATCGGAATTCATCGTCAAAACCAAATTCACTAAACCTTTCTTTATAGCTCTTCAGGAAGAATGGGATAAAGTAAAAGCCTCTCAAACGGCTGAAGCAGAAAAATAATATCAGGACCGCTCCGGCGGTCTTTTTTTTAAACGGGAGAAGATCATGATCCTTGTAACCGGAGGAGCCGGATTTATAGGCAGCGCGGTAGTTTGGGAACTTAACCGCAGAGGAATTGAAGACATAGTCATCTGCGACCACCTTGGAAGTTCCGATAAATGGAAGAATCTTAGAGCGCTGAAATACGCGGACTACATTGAAAAAGACGAATTTCTGTCCCACCTCGTTTACGGGACGGTCCCTTTTAAGTTCAGTTCGGTTATCCACATGGGAGCCTGCTCATCGACGACCGAGACAGACTGCTCATATCTGGCTGAGAATAATTTCGCCTATACGAAGATCCTCGCCGAATTCTGCATTAAGAACAGGATCAGGTTCATATACGCATCGAGCGCTGCGACCTACGGAGCCGGAGAAAAAGGTTTTAAGGATGATCTGAACTCGATAGAAAAGTTAAGACCTTTGAACATGTATGGATATTCAAAGCAGATGTTCGACCTGTACGCGAAAAGAATGAAATGGTTCGACAGGATCGCGGGAATAAAATTTTTCAATGTTTACGGCCCGAACGAATATCATAAGGGCGAAATGAGCAGCAAGATATATAAAGCCTATTACGAAATCCTAAATACCGGAAAGATCAGACTTTTCAAGTCGGGCGATCCGAAATGGAAAGACGGCGGATCCGTCAGAGATTTCGTTTATGTTAAAGACTGCGCGAAGATCATATGCGATATGATGAATGACAAGTCAATAACAGGACTTTTCAATCTCGGCAGCGGAAAGGCGCGAAGCTGGAACGATCTCGCTGCCGCGGTTTTTAAAAGCATGGACAGAAAATTAAAGATCGAATACTTTGATATGCCTGATAATTTGAAAGGCAGATATCAGTATTTTACCGAATCAGATAACTCCGGTCTTAAGAATTCCGGCATTAGATTAAAATTCACTTCTCTTGAAAAAGGTGTCGAAGATTATATGAAAAATTATCTTATCCCGTTAAAACACCTCGGAGACTGATCAGGCGTCTCCGCCGTAGAGAAACTCTCTTGATTTTCTTATATATTCAAGCTTTTTGAGTTCTGCTTCCGAGATCTCGCCCCTGTTCTTCTTTTCGATAAGTTCGAGCATCTCCAAAAATTCGGCATCCATAAGATCGTTGAATTCCTCGTCGATCTGATCCTGTTCATTCTTCTGTTCTGGATCTGTCATAGCTGAAAAGTTTCTCCATTCTTTTTTTAAGATCATCCGCGTTATCGATCCTCAAAAGATCACCGTCATAAGCTATTCTCACTTCTCCGGTTTCTTCCGATACAATGACGATTATCGCGTCGCTTTCCTCCGAAAGTCCGACTGCCGCCCTGTGTCTGGTGCCGAACTGCGGTCCGATATCTTTTGTTGAGGCAGGCAGAATGCATTTTGCCGCTACGATCTGATCGTTCGAGACAACTACAGCGCCGTCATGCAGAGGAGAAGCGGGATTGAAGATCGTAGCCAGAAGTTCCGGGCTTACATCGCTTTTTATCTGTATCCCGGATTCGATCACAGATTTTATTCCTACGTTCTTGCTTAGTACTATAAGCCCGCCGATCCTTTTCTCGCTCAGCATAAAAGCTGCTTTCGAGACCTCGTCGAATATCGTCTGCGTTTTTATCTGAAGCAGCCTGTTCAGTACTCTGTTCTGCCCGATGTGAGTCAATATTCTTCTTAATTCAGGCTGAAAAAGAATGAAAAATCCGAGCCAGAATATCGTTCTTAATGAATTAATTATCCATGACATTATAGTCAGATTAAGAAATTCTGCGAATATCCCTATTACAACGACCGAAAGCATTCCTAAAAACATTGTCGTCGCTCTGGAATCCTTAACGACGCTGTAAAGTTTATAGAACACGAAAGTAAATATCAGAATATCTGCCAGATCGACTATCGTAAAAGATATGAACCCTATTCTGAAAAGCTCCATAATGATCTTACCTGACCTTAAACTCCTTGTAATATTCCGGCTCGAACCCGTAATCTTTCGAAGCGGAATCTTTTCTCATGTATGCAAGCATACCAACGTAAGCCGCATCCGGACTGTAGCCGGATTTGTAACTTTTATGCTCTATGAACTGCTTCTCGACATTTCCGGCTGCCAAACCATTAATATAATCATAATCTCCGTAAGGACGAACAACTATTTCATTTATTTTTCTAACATCTTTACCATCATAGCTGTAACCGGCGCTGAAAAAATCCTTCTGCCGTCCTTCGAGCAGAATTTCGATCCTTTTTTCATCGGGAAAATCTGAAAATGCCTTTAGCGCTGCAGCATCCATCGATGAAACTGCGATTATTTTTTTGCCTGACCCTATCGCCATTCCTTTGAATGCGCTGACGCCGACCCTGAGACCTGTGAACGATCCAGGCCCGGACCCGATCGCGAAAATGTCAATATCTCTGATTCTTATTCCTTCATCTTTCAATACACGGTCTATCATATCAAAAAGTTTCTGATTATGAGCCTGTTTGCCAGAATCTCTCAAGTCCGAAACGATCCCGCTGTCCTTAATAAGCGCGACCGATGCGAATTCGGTTGATGTGTCTGCTGCTAGAATATACATTATCCTATCCGTTCAATTATGATTTTTCTTCGGCTCTCATCAGTTGACGTTATCCTTACGTCGATCCTCTTTTCGGGAAGTTCCCCATCCAGCATTTCGGCCCATTCCACTATCGTTATGCTTTTTTCCTGACCTGCGAATTCATAAAACCCTATTTCGATAAGCTCTTCTGTCGAACCTATCCTGTAAAGATCAAAGTGATAGATCGAAAACATTTCCGTTTTATAAATATTCATTACAATATAGCTCGGTGAGTTCACGTATCCCTTAAACCCGAGCCCTCTGCATAACCCCCGGGTAAAAACTGTCTTACCTGCTCCCACATCACCGAAAAAACAGATGATGTCACTTTCTCGGACATTTTTTGAAAATTTTGAGGCTATCGATTCTGTCTCTTTTTCGGAATTACTCTCGAAATTCAATATTTCTCTTTCGCTTTTCATCGCGTGAAATTTAATTCAAAACGGACCTATATGCAATTCCATAAATAAAAAAGGGAGCGCGAGGCTCCCTTTTTGTGAAATACAATTCATTGATGGTCTATTTCTTTGCTCCAAGTTTAATCGGTTTAGAAGAATTAAGACGTTTTATCTTTATTCCGTCCATTGCTGATTTGTTTACCGGTCCGATTTTAACATTATCGAATTCAGAAACATATCTGCCCGTATTGTCATATTGGAAAAGTCCGACCTCACCGCTGCTAAGCCTGTTGTCCTGATATGATCCGATGTAAACATCGTTAATAAAGAGATGGTAAAAATTTGTTCCGTTATCAACTATAACTTTGAGATTATTCCATTCGTTAAGTCCCTGATTAATAGCAGCGGAATACTGATATGTAACTGATACCCAGTTGCTTACCCCGTCGCAATAAGCAAGGTAAAAATATCCCGGCTGGCCATAGTTGATCATAAACTGCATTGATTTCCATATATTATCAGAGCTTTCTATTAGAGTATGATCAGCGTTTAGATATATTCCTGCATAAAAATTACCTGAAACTTTTCTGCAGTCAGCTTCAACATAATAGTTTCCTGTCAAAGGGACGTTATAATATGCCGATGATGCTAACAGAGCAGAATCCTTTTCGCAGCGGTATAAGCTGTCAGCAATAGTCCATGTACCGTCATACGCTGTCCAGTTCTGCGCCAGCCCGTCATCGAAATTCTCATCTTCCTGAGCGGCAGGAGCTAATGCTTCGATTGTGAAGTAGTTGTCGCTTTCGTCGTAGATGTCCTGATCTACCGCGCTTGTGATCCTGACCTTGTATTTTGTGCTTGTTGTAAGGTCGGCGGGAACAGTCCAGTTCTGGTCATTGTCGTTTATCGTGTTTGAAAATATTGTTCTTGCTAAAACATCGTTTTCGTACAGGTCGATTTTCACATACTCTGCAGAAAGGTTTTCTGTCCATGTGATAGGTACAACATCTGCCGGCTGATATACATTACCACCGTTCGGAGCTGTAACCGTCAGAATTCTGTTAGCATCCCATATACCTGTATATGTCGGAGGCTGCTGCGTAGTTCCCTTTATTTTATCACCGGTCACTATGCCGATGTAAACGAAATCTGAATAATCAGGATCAATTAGTAATCCATTTCCTACTAGTGTCCATACACCTGTAAAAGTAGTATTGTCTACAATCTCCCATGTATTGTCATTTTTGAAGTTTAAATACATTGTACTCTTTGACCAGAAGTAATTCACCTGCCATTCGCCAACAATATCAACTGTCTCGTTTGCTGAGATACAGAAATAATTATCGCTTTCATCGCTGGAAACAGGATTTATTACCTGAGCGATCTTGATCTTGTAATCGGCATTCGGTGTTATAGTATTCGGTACAGCCCAGTCATAAGTTCCGAGACTGTCGGCTACCGTTGCGATGTTCTGCACAACACCCGTAGAATCAGCCAGGCTCAGAGTTACATCACCTTTTGATACCGGAGTCCAGGT
>ENA-UPTA01000024-UPTA01000024.1-activated-sludge-metagenome-genome-assembly--contig:-NODE-24-length-140162-cov-164.910875_pt1 | contig 140162 bp, 125 predicted proteins | sample MGYA00238184_ERZ773361 | MGnify/ENA primary metagenome ERZ773361 (study PRJEB29100, sample SAMN05720205) | activated sludge metagenome | isolation source: anaerobic digester from wastewater...
AGGGTATTCTTTCCCCGGATCGCTGGCAATGACTCTTATGTATTTTTATTTGTCCGTTCTATGTATTTCTATTTTGCCAGAAACAGGGTGAAGGGACACATAATGATCTGTTTCCTTGCACTTGTAATGGAGACTGCCTTATGCAGAAAGCTGAAAGAGATTGGAAGTACTTTCTCTTACGCAGAAATACTTGAAGACTTGAAAGAGATAAGAGCAGTTGAGATAACGGTAGAAAACAAACGCTTTCTTGCAAGGACTGAAACGATGGGCAATGCTTACGACGCTTTCAAAGCACTCAAGATAAGACCGCCGGATCTACTCAAAGAGATTGCATAATAGACCACTGTGGTGGTATGTCTGTTTTTCTTTTCATTTTTTCCCTTGTTTAGCTGTTTTCAGATTTCTTGCTGTCAAAGTTGAGCCAAAGAAAGAAAGCGGGTCATCCGACCCGCTGTATACAATCAATCTATTAGGTTCTTAGGTTTAGTACCCTAGAGATCTTGGATCGAGAGCATCTCTCAAGGCGTCGCCTAGAAGGTTGAATCCCATGACCACAATGAATATAAAGATACCAGGAATAAGAAGCCAAGGAGCTTCAGTCATTGCTTTAATACTCTGTGCCTGTGAAAGCATCAACCCCCAGCTTGCAGAAGGTTCTGTGATTCCGAGGCCCAGGAAGCTTAACCCGGCCTCGCCCAGTATATAGCCTGGTATAGACAGAGTAGCGGCTACAATAATGTAGGTTGCCGTGTTTGGAATAATATGCCTTAGTATCACTCGAGAAGAAGGATAGCCCATAGCAACAGCAGCCTGGACGAATTCCGTCTCCTTTAGACCGAGAACCATTCCACGAATGACCCTTGCCATTCCAGGCCAGCCGATGAAGCTAAGTATTACCACTATCAGCAGATAGGTCAAATGTGATGGAATGCTGGTGGGAAGTATTGCCCGCAATGAGATCAGCAAGTAGAAACTCGGGATAGACATCAAAACTTCTGTTACTCTCATTAGTATCTCGTCAGTAATTCCACCAAAGTAACCGGCAGCACCTCCTATTGATAGGCCAAGAGAAAAAGTTATCATTATAGCAAGTAAACCAATACTCATGGAGATTCTTGAGCCTGCCAGAATTCTTGAATAGACATCTCTTCCGTATCTGTCTGCTCCGAATAAAAGCAGCTTCGAAGGCTGGTCGGTACCGAATAGATGAATGTTTGTTGGGATCAACCAGAAGAGCTTGTATTCCCAAGACTTCACAAAGAATTTAACAGGGTACTTCACGGTTTCGTAAGTCTTGACTTCAGGCTCAACGATTACCCCAAGAAGAGTAGGAGAGATTTCAAGCTCGGCAAGAAACTCTTGAGCAAGCTCCACATCTCCTCCGTCAAGATCAATTATTTCGTTGTAAAGACTTATGGCTTCAAGAACAACATCGTCAATTTCATCCTCTTTCTGAGCGAAGACTCTGTGAAGTGTCCTTTCAGTCACCACCTTCACAGGTGGTCCAATTTTTTGAAGCTCTCTAAACCTGCTAGGGCTCAAAGAGTCTATTGTAGTTTTGTTCGTGGTTTCGCTAACCTGTGTCCTTTCAAAAAGCTCCAGTTCATTCAGTTTGATGTTCTGGATAATGGAATAATCTGGTTGCCCTATGTTGGCTCGATTTCCATCTGCGTCTAAAGCGTATCTTTCGGTCTTTATTGTGAGAAAGATATCTTTTACTCCGTTCTCACCCTTCCTAAATGTGATTTCCTCGCCTGTGGACTTGTCGATTGCCGTCAGCGCTCCTACGGAAACACCTTCAGCAAAAGTCGTCCTGTATGTTTCTGGATCCCGTTCCATGACCCAGGCATAAATGTAAGGAGCAGTGAGCTTCCCTTCTTCATCTGTCCAGTGAACTTTAGATGGCGGGGCAAACGATAGACCCTGAGTCTGCTCGTAAGGGCTGTTTGGCGCAAGGAAATCTGCGAATAACGCAATTAGGTACATTATAATCAGTATCCAGAGGGAAAGCAAACCCAACTTGTGCTTTCTCAAGGCTCTCCAAACGAGCTGCCAGCGGCTCATATATTTTACTTCAAAGAGATCCTCTTTGCTGATCTCTGTGCTTTGCAATGTATTATTATTGTCGACAATGTCTTTCTTCTTCATTTCACACCCCTCAGCTTAGCCTATAACGTATTCTGGGATCGACCCAGGCGAGCAACAGATCAGCAAGCAAATTGCCGATTACCAGAAGTACAGCAGAAAGGAGTAATGTTGCCATAACAAGGAACAAATCCTGAGCGTTTAAGGCTTCTATAACAAGTCTTCCCATTCCCGGCCAACCAAAAACCGTCTCCGTCAGGACAGCCCCCCCAAGCAAGCCGGAAAGTGCATATCCAAACATAGTAACGATAGGATTTATTGCATTTCTTAATGCGTGTTTATATATGACATTCTTCTCGGGCATTCCCTTTGCTCTTGCGAAGAGAACATAATCCTGCCTGAGTTGATCAAGAAGCTGACCTCTCATCTGTCTCATCAGACCGGCCAACCCGGATGTGCCAAGAGTGACCATCGGACCTGCAACATGCCAAAGGTAGTCTCCAATCTTTCCAAAGAAACTCATGTCGCCGAAGTTCTGAGATATTATCCCACCTATTGGGAACCAACCGGTTTTTGCCGCCATAAAAAGCCACAGCAGTGCAAAGAAGAAGTTTGGAATTGAGATGCCAATAAACGCAAGAAAGGAAAAGGCCTGATCGCTGGGAGAGTACTGATGAAGCGCAGAATAAATACCCAGAGGAATACCAATTCCCCACGTGAAAATCAGAGTGCTGATGCTCAACAAAAGAGTTGCCCCAAGTCTTCTCCACACCAGTTCGAAAACTGGAATTCTATAGCTGAAAGAGTACCCGAAATTACCTGTAAGAACATTACCCAACCATTTGAAATACTGTACAAATACATTCTGATCAAGCCCAAACTGACTTTCGAGAACGGTGATTTGCTCCCTCGAAATGGAAGGGTTCAATCTGTATGCATCCAAAAAATCTCCAGGGGCAGCGGATATAATCATGAAGGCCAGTATCGAGACCCCAAGCAAGACGGGAATTGCAAGAATCAGCCTTCTAACTATATATTTCAGCACCTCATTCCCTCCTCAATACTTTAGCTGTTTTGCGAATGATTTCGACTAATATTAGTAAAAGCGGGAGGAAAGCCCTCCCGCTTAATGAAACGCGCTAAATTACTCTTTCCACCAACCTTCAAGCTGGTAAAGAAGACCAGTGGCAGGTGTAAGCTTTTCCACCGGCATCCTTATGTTGTTCTTGTAAACATAAAGGAAATTCTGAGCCATTGTAAAGACCACTGGCTGATACTCTGCAAAAATCATCTGGAACTCCGCAAACAAATCATATCTGTCCTGATCGTCAACTGCGGACGTCTGGAGTCTGTAGATCTCGTCTACTCTCTTCTCCCAGTCCGGAAGAACGTAAATGTCTTCCGTTATGTGGTCATCAGGATTGTAATCCGGAGGGTAGTTCCAGAAGTGCAAACCGCCATCGAGCCTGTAAACGTTCCAACCTGTTCCGGGGTCTACACTGCCGGTTAAACCGATTACTACAGCTTCATAGGTTGCATCAGTCAGTCTTGAAACAACGGTATTGAAGTCAATGGGTCTAAAATTGACCTTGATTCCGAGCTTCGCAGCACCATCTACTATGATGTTGCTAATCGCTTCTCTTACAACGTTTCCAGCGTTCGTAAGAAGTTCAAATTCAACTGGGTTTCCATTTGCGTCGACACAGGTGCCGTCTGCGAGCCAGTCGAAGCCGCCTCTCTTTAATTCAAGTCTAGCCCTTGTGATTGAATACTTGTAAGCGAACTTCTCGATTTCGGGATTGTAGAAGCCGCTGGACGGTGATACGGGTCCGTACAGTGGAGAACCGAGTCCGTTGTATAGGGATTCAATGATGGCATCTCTGTCCATTGCATATACAAAGGCCCTTCTGAATCCGTCGTTTCTGAACCATTCTCTCTTGACCGGATCTGTGGCGTTGAAATTAAAGGTCACGAATTGGGATCCAAGAGCAGGGCCACCAACACCCGTTATCCAACCCTTTTCTGCGGCCATTTCTGCTAGCCTTGGGAACTGCTCAGCAGTTGGTCCGTAAAGGTCAAGTTCGCCTGCTTCGAATCTAAGAAGAGAAGTGTTCTGGTCTGCAAGAAGCTCATAATTTAGCTTGTCGAAGTAGGGCAGCTTAACTCCGTTGCCATCGACTTTCCAGTAATATGGGTTTCTTTCGAAGACTATTCTTACACCTTCGATATAGTCTGTTATTACGAATGGTCCCATTCCAACAAGTTTGTCAAAGTCTGCAATTGTCCAGAATTCTGCGTAAGTCCCGTTGGCAACGACTTCCTCGAGAACGTGCTTTGGCATTATCGGGCGGAAGCCAATCTGCCTCAATGCGGTAACCATAGGGACAGTCCATGTGAAAGAAATCGTTGTGTCATCGACGATCTCAACCACTGGCAGCTGATCGTTCGAGTCTAGGTAAGAGCCGTTCCCGTTTGCCGTGTTCTCGGGAATGAAAGACACATCGACAAATGTCCAGTAGACGTCATCGATAGTAAAAGGCTCACCGTCAGACCACTGGAGACCTTCTCTGATCTGAACGAAGAATGTCAGTCCGTCTTCAGAGAACCACCATTTTTTGGCCAAGCCAGGAAGTGTAGGCATGCCGCCCTCATCGGATTCGATTAGAGTTGCCAGTATGAATCCAAGAGGATCGGTTGAACTGGTTTCCTGTGCCCAGTCATAGTTAAATGTCTTTGGATCTCCCAAGCCCCAATAATAGAAAGTGCCTCCGGGCTTGCCGTTCCATGTCTCTTCTACGTGGTACTCAGTAGCGGCAAAAAGAAATCCTGCTGCAATGAGAACCACTAGAAGCACTGAAAGTTTCTTCATTTACTTTCCCCTCCTTGTTCTTGAGATGTGGAATAAAGATGGCACGCAACAAAATGATTCTCATCCACCCTGACCATGGGTGGATACTCCTTAGTACAAATATCCATCCTGTATTTGCATCTTGGATTGAAGAAACAACCCGTAGGTCTGTTTATCGGACTCGGTACCTGTCCGCCGACAAGGTCTTTACGATTTCGTTTCTTCTTTGGATCTGGTATAGGAGCGGCGGCAAGAAGAGCCTTGGTATAGGGATGCAACGGATTCTTAAAGATCGACTCACTATTACCCTGCTCTACGATCCTTCCGAGATACATGACAGATACTTCTTGAGATATGAACCTCACTAAAGAAAGGTTGTGAGAAATGAAAACATAACCTGCGTTAAGCTGTTCCTGAAGTTTCTGGAACAGATTTACAATCTGTGCCTGAACGGATACGTCTAATGCGGAAGTCGGCTCATCGAGGACAATTAGATCGGGGTTGACGCTTATCGCCCTTGCTACGGCAATTCTTTGGCGTTGGCCACCACTGAACTGATGAGGATATCTATCGACGTGATATGGTTTCAGGCCCACCTGAACGAGCAATTCCTTTACCTTTTCGATGGCTTCATCAAGATCCTTTGCAAGTTCGTGAAAGAGAAGCGGTTCGGTGAGCATCTGTCCTACCGTCATTCTTGGATTCAAAGAGGACATTGGATCTTGAAAGACTATCTGCGCCTTTCTCCTAAGGAGTCTCTTCTTTTGATCTGCCTTTTCAAAGAGATAATCAATGGCCTTCGATGCATCTCTGTTCGCTCTATTATAAACATCGTACATCTTCTTCTCGTATGGTTCAAATTCTGAATTATCACCATTGTTGAATCTCGCAGTATCAAAGTATTTCGCCTTAAGGTATTGCTTTGCACGACGCTTCTTCATGAAATAAAAAGTTGTGTCTTCTTCGTCAATGAGCATTTCCCCGTCGGTTACTTCAAGCAGGCGGACTATCGATTTCCCTATTGTCGTCTTGCCACAGCCGGATTCTCCAACGATACCAATGGTCTTGCCACGATCGACGGAAAACGATACATCATCAACTGCCTTTACGAAACCAACCACTCTTTCAACCAGGAAACCTTGCTTTATTGGAAAGTACTTCTTCAGATTTCTAACTTCAAGAAGCTTCATTCTTCAGCCTCCTTGACCAGCAACACTCTATTGGTGATTGGGTTCCAGCACCTGACAAAATGATTATCCTTAAGTTGTTCAAGCTTTGGTAATTCCTTATAGCACCGATCAGTTGCCCTTGAACACCTTGGAAGGAAGGGACAAAGGTTTGGAGGATTAAGCATTACTGGCGGCTGGCCAGGAATCGGAAGAAGCTGATCTTGCTTTATATCAAGTCTAGGTATGCATTCAAGAAGAGCAAAAGTGTAGGGGTTCATTGGATTTTCAAAAATCTCCATTGAATCTGCCATTTCCATTTGATAGCTTCCATACATGACACTGATCTTAGTAGCTATTTCGGCGATCACCGCCAAATCGTGCGTGATAAAAATCATGCTACTATTGAACTGCTCTTGAAGGTCCTTCATCAGTTCAAGAATCTGAGCCTGGACCGTAACATCCAGAGCAGTTGAAGGTTCGTCGGCTACCAGAATCTCTGGATCGCACGAAAGCGCTATTGCTATTACTACTCTTTGACGCTGGCCTCCGGACAACTGAAAGGGGTAGTCATTAATCCTCTCCGAAGGTTTGGGAATTCCTACTTGCTCAAGCAATCTTATTGAGCGTTCCCTTGCTTCCTCTTCGGTAACCTTTTTGTGATGGACAATAGTTTCTATCATCTGGTTCCCAATTGTGTACATCGGGTCAAGAGAAGTCATGGGGTCTTGAAAAATCATTCCGATGTGTTTTCCCCTTACCTTGGAAAAGCTTTCTTTAGGGAGCTTGACCAGATCAATATACTCCTTTTCTCCATTCTTGCTGAACTCATCCGTGAAAAATAGAATTTCACCCCCGGCTATAAAACCGGGACTGTCAGTCATCCCAGCAATGGACTTGACTGTAACACTTTTCCCCGAGCCAGTCTCCCCAACTATTCCCAAGACATCGTCCCTATGAAGATCGAAAGACACATCTTGAACGGCCTTAACAACTCCCTCGGCCATGTTGAAGTGAGTAGACAGATTCTTTACCGAAAGGATTGGCCTTTCCTGCAACCAAATCACCTCATATTCATTTTTCGCGTTATCACCCACGGAGTTAATGAATGCTACTGTATAATTATTACATATATTTGCACATAATATCAAGTGGCCGGGGGCGGTGTATGTTAGAAGCAGTAAGGGAAATATGGTTTGTAGAAGGTACTACCTACATCAAAATATGTTACGGAAATGTTTTTGTTGATGGTGAAGCGGGACAACTTGGAGACCGTGGAGAGGTAGATTCTTTCAAAATAAAATCTGTGAAGAAAATTGAAGACGAGGTTGTCTTAGAAATCGATGGAAAGATTGAAAAGAATAAGGGCGAAATGGTTGATATTAGGATCGATGAGGAAAGAAGATTAGATATCTCACAGCAACACACAGCTCAACATCTTCTTTCTGCTGTCTTTCTAAGCGAAATGGATGCCGAAACTGTAGGATTTCAGATGGGCGAGGAGTACACGACTATCGATCTCTCACTTGGAATTCTTAAGGATGATATGATCGATTATGTAGAGAGGCTTTGCAACAATTTTATCGGTGAGGATCGTGCGGTAAGGAAATTTGTTGTCGAGAGCTCTGAAATCCAAAAATATCGTCTTAGAAAAGAGATCAAGAGAGAGATCACTGAAAGCGAAAGAGAGATAAGGCTTGTCGAAATAGACGGGATAGACCTAAGTGCCTGCTCGGGTCTTCATGTGGATCGTACTGGTCAGATTGGTTTATTGAAGATTTTGAAACACGAGAAAGTGAAAGGGTCGCTCACCAGAGTCTATTTTGTTGCAGGGAAAAGGGCTCTGAATGATTATTTCACTAAACATAAATTGATCACAAATTCCTCCCTCTTACTAACGTGCAGTTATTTGGATTTGCCGGATAGAATTGCGTCTCTAATTAATGAAATCAAACAAGGTAATTCGACAATCAGAAGCTTTTCTGAAAGACTAGCGGGTTATGTTGCGGAAGGGATAAACGGATCAAAGTCTAGAGTTATCTTTCTTGAGGATGAAGAGAGTATACTCGCTTCGATTCCAAGATTTGTCACACTTGAGGAGTATCTTATCATTGGAAAGTCTGATGATAGAATTCTTCTTTTTTGTAAAGGATACGATTGCCGAGAGGTTCTCACCAGGATAAAAAAGGAGTTCGACGTCAAAGGTGGATCCGGCAAAGAGAGAGGCCAATTTGTTTTCGACGGTGAGTTCGCCTCAATAAAGGAGCTGATTGAGAATAGCTATTGATTATCTAGAAGAAGTTGGTGAGCGATTTGAAGACAAGAGTACCCCCAAACAGCATTGAATCGGAAGAGGCGGTAATTGGAAGTATCTTGATAGATCCAGATGTTGTTCCAGATGTCATGGAACTCCTCACAGGCAGGGATTTTTACTCACGAAAGAATCAGCTTATTTTTTCCACGATGGAGAAGCTTTTCGATGAAGGAAGCCCTGTAGACATAGTTTCGGTGACGGAAAGACTGAGGACCGGCGGAGTCCTTGAGGAAGTTGGGGGTGAAGTCGAGCTGGCAAAGCTAGCCGATGTCGTTCCAACCTCTGCGAATTTCTTTTATTATGGTAAGACAGTAAAGGAGAAGTCATTACTTCGATCGCTCATAGCAGCGGCAAGTTCGATTGTCGAAAACGCATACGAAGGAGAAGACACGGACGAGATCCTCGACAACGCTGAGAAAGCTATTTTTCAAATCACCGAAGCCCAGATATCCAAAACCTATCAGCACATTGGAAAGATAATGCATGAACTGTTTCACAGTCTGGAAAGGTTGAAAGAAAACGCCCTTACAGGAAGAATTACCGGAATAGCATCTGGGTACAGAAGACTCGACCAAGTCACTACAGGATTTCGACCATCCGATCTCGTCATTGTTGCATCTCGACCTTCTATGGGTAAGACTGCCTTTGCTTTGAGCCTGGCAAGCAATATGGCGCTGAAGTTTCAGCTACCAGTAGCTGTTTTTTGCCTTGAAATGTCCAAAGAACAGCTTGCACAGCGGCTGTTGTGTAATGTGACGAATTTCGAGCTGTCTCGGCTTCGCGCCGGAGATATCGGAAGCGAGGAGTGGAAAAGGCTAACAAATGGAGCCAGTACTCTCCAGACCGCGCCAATAATCATCGACGATGAGCCATCTCTTGATCCTAGAACCTTGAGAGCCAAGGCAAGACGGATAAAGATGGAACACAATATTCAGGTTCTATTTGTCGATTACCTTCAACTAATGCATACTAAAAGCAGATCGGACAACAGGCAGCAGGAAATCTCGGAGATTTCGAGATCTATGAAGCTCCTCGCAAGGGAATTGAACATCACTGTTGTTGCTCTTTCGCAGCTTTCAAGGGCAGTGGAGCAAAGAGAAGATAAAATGCCACGTCTAAGTGATCTTCGCGAATCGGGAGCCATAGAACAGGATGCCGATACCGTTATGTTTCTTTACAGAGAGGACTACTACAAAGACAAGAGTGAGGTCAGTGATTCACCACAATTAACAAAAGTCATCATCGGGAAACAGAGAAATGGTCCAGTCGGTACTGTAGAACTAATGTTCCATCCAAAGACCGCAACTTTCTATGATAAAGCCTTTGAGGCTGAAAAATGATTGAAGCCCGAAACCTTACGAGAAAGTTTGGAACTCTCGTAGCTGTAGATAGATTGAATCTCAACATTGCTTCCGGTGAAATATATGGCTTTCTTGGGCCAAATGGAGCGGGAAAGACAACTACCATAAAGATGCTCACAGGAATAATCTCTCCCAGTCTGGGAGAGATATTTATCGACGGTCTTGACATGCAAAAGGACCTGATGGAGATCAAGAGGTTGATTTCAGTTGTCCCTGATGAACCAAAGATGTACGAGAATCTAAAGGGGCTGGAATTCGTCAAATTCATTATTGACGTCTATCGTCTCCCAGTGAAGGAAACGCTTAAAAAGCTCAATAATCTAGCTGAAGCCTTCAAGATCGATTATCTTGGGAAATACATAGGTGATTATTCGCATGGAATGAAACAGAAGCTGATGGTTGCAATTGCTCTGATGAGAGAACCATCAGTGGTCTTTCTTGACGAACCTACAGTTGGTCTAGACGCCTCGAGCGCGGGAAAGCTGAGAATCTTGCTCAGAAATATGGCCGATAATGGAACAACTGTGTTTATGACTACTCACGTTCTTGAAGTGGCCGAAAAGATGTGTGATCGAATCGGGATAATCGATAGCGGAAGGCTGATCGCTGAAGGTACTCTTTCAGATTTGAAAGAGAGTTTTGGAAGAGCTGAATCAAGTCTAGAGGAACTCTTCCTTGATATAACAGGCGACGGAGAAACCAAACTATCTATTGAAGGTTTCGAAGGGGAAGCTTGAAGATGCGACTTCTTCTTGTTCAGGAGTCTCTAATAGGAATGCTGGCTGTGTCGATGTTTTTTTGGAGCGCCTCTCTCTCAAGTGCTGTTTTGCTAATTGCGATTGTACTTGGATTGCTTGTTTACAGACCGGAGCTGGAGAATAAAATCGTTTCGAAGGACAGTTTACTGGAAATGGTCAGGGGAGTACTGAAGAGACCATTAACAATGGTTCTAATAGTTACGATAATAGTATTGCGTAATCCAGGTGCTTACTCGATTCTTGCGATCATTTCTTCCATTTGTTTAGTTACTTCTCTTGCATCGGTCTCCTTTCTTATCTTCAAAGAACTCAGAAGGATAAGAGAGAATGTCCTGGCCATTTTCATTACCGTCGCTTCAATTATCTCGGGATGGCTATTTTCCGATTTTCTCTCCGCTCCATTCTTCAGCGGTAAGTTCCTTCCATCCTTTTGGATCTTCAAAATATCGGAAGGCGATCTCGTCGGCTTCCTAATGGTATCAGTATTGTCGATATGGCTTTTTAGAATGAGGCATAGATTAGACAAGAATACGTAGATTACGATCCCAAACAAAGCCTTAACTATAAAAAACTCAATGCGTAGTACAATCTAAGCGAAATCATTGAAGGGAGTTGAAAACAAATGCAAGTATCACTTGATCAGTTTTTGGGAGCAATCATGTCGAGAGTAGATAATCTGGAGGCAACTATAGACGATTTAAGACTGAGAACAAATATCGCCATGCGTTTGGTTAAGTCGGTTGTTCCGGAACTTACTAGAGACGATGTTGAAAAGGCAGTTAGTGAGGAGCTTGAAATCACAAAGAACGCCGGTATGATGGAAGAAAGCGATGAGATTGAGAAGATTTCTTCAAGATTGACAGACAGCATCTTTGAATGGCTCCAGGGTGATGTAGCTGAACTGAGAGAAAAAATGGATGCATACAGAAAAAAACTACAAGAAGCTATGGAAGCCGAAAAGAACAGAGTAATCGATGTCGCTCCTGCGGGTTTTGTGAATCAGCTTGGCCAGGAAAAGGGTCAGAAAAAGGGGAAGCTCCTGTTTTAGAAGATGAACTGAGGCGCATAGCGCCTCAGTTTCCTATATATCCCTCAATAAGCTTCAAAGTGTTTTCAAGTGCTTTGTAATGTGTCCTTTCATATCCGTGAGACGCTTCTACTCCTGGTCCAATAAGACCGAACCTAACATCGTATCCCGCTCTCAAAGAAGCTTCTACGTCTGAACCGTAGAATGGGTAAATATCAACAGAATAGTCGGCACCAACTCTTTTTGCCGTTTCAATAAGGCTTCTGACAACTGTGCTATCATAAGGGCCTCCCGAATCTTTAGCGCATATTGAAACGACATACTCGTCAGTTCCAAGAGTATCGCCAACCGCACCCATATCGACTGAGATGATTTCTTCGCTGTCATCCGGCATAGCGGCCGATGCGCCGTGACCCACTTCTTCGTAATTTGAGAAGAATAAGTAAGTCTTCCTGGAACAGGTTACCTTGCCTTCAGAAACTCTTCTTGCAAAATCAAGCAGAACGGCAACACTGGCTTTATCGTCGAGGTGTCTTGATTTCACGAAGCCATTCTTTGTCACATTTGCTCTAGGATCGAAAGAGACAAAATCACCTGCCTCGATTCCCAGCTTCTGTAGATCTTCGGCGTTCTTGAGTTCTTCGTCGACACGTATCTCCATGTTTGCGATTTTTCTTTCAAGAGATCTGGCATTTTCGAAAACGTGAACTGAAGGTGAAATTGATTGAATAGTCCCGCTGAAAGTCTTTCCCGTCTTTGAGTGTATGATGCAGTTTTCATTTTCTATGCTGTTCATTGTGAAACCACCGACGTTCGTTATTTCCAGGCGGCCGTTAGGCTTCAAAGACTTCACCATCGCTCCAAGCGTATCGACATGAGCGGCAAGTACTATTGGGTTTCCCCTTCCACCTATTTCAACTACAAGAGCTCCCTTTCTGGTTCTTCGAGGACTGAATCCAAGCCTTTTTAACTCGGAGTCGAGATAAACGATGATTGAATCTGTAAATCCCGATGGACTGGGAATATTGACGAGATCGACAAGCTCTTTCACTATATACAGTTCACTGTAGTTCACAAAGACTCCCTCCGATTTTATCTGAGCATTCCTCTAACTATCATATCGGTTGCCTCTTCTTCAGTTAGTCCCTTGGACATAAGGGTCTCCATCTGTTTGACATTTACTCTCCCTATCGAGGCTTCGTGGGTAAGCTCGGCCTTTTCATTTCTCACGTATAATTCGGGAACTGTTCCAACCTCAACAGAGTCGCCTTTAATTATCTCATTGCACTCTATGTGTCCCTTTGAATAAGCTGCATTTCCATAAGCTTTATTGATGATCTTCGCTTTACTCCTGTCTGTTGCAAAAACCGTGGTCTTTGCTATTCCCGAAGAGCCTTCGCCATTGAGATACAGCTGCTCGTCTATTTCGAGATAATCGTCTTCTCTCTCGTAAACCTTTGATTCTATGTGAGCCGACGCGTTTTTTTCAAGATCAACATTCATCTTTACGAAGAGCTTGCCTACCCTGGTCTTAGTTAGATAAAAGAAATTCTGGAAACTCCCGCCTTCTCTAACTACTGTATTGTAGGTTGCCTTCACGGTCACTCCACCATCTTTGCTGTGCATGTGAGTGTCTTCATAAAGCATTTCGGAGTACTTCCCCACATCGGTATCTGCGACCATGGAATGAGTGAAGTTTACACCGCTGGGGAAAACACAGTGCGATATGAATTTTGCCTTTGTGTGGTCTCCAAGATGGTTGTGAATCAGGATCTCTTGGGTACCTTCCGGTTTGAGATAACCAGTACAGAGATGAATGGGGTTATCAATAACCGTTCCATCATCGATTTCAAGCCAGATTTCCACTCCATTGTTTAGTTCCTTTGCTTTAACGTGGACTCCGTCAACCGTGTTTCTGCCAATGACCTTATTACCGCTGACAATTATCGATACAATGTCCTTTCTCAAGAAATCGGAAACATTGCCACCAGATCTCTCGTACTCTTTGGCAATGGCGGTGAATTCTCTTTCGAAGTTTGAGTTAATCATCTACCCGCCCGCCTTCTGTTATAGGTTCATTTATGTGTTGACAGTTATCGCAAAGTTTTCTGTAGAAATTAACTATCTCTTCAGGCTCGCCGGAAGCCAGAATTCTCCCTCCACAAAGAAGGTAGGCTTCGTCAGCCATCCTTGCGATTTCTTCCCTGTGAGTAATGATTATTACTATTGAACCTTTGTCACGTAGCCTTTCCAGCACTCTTTCTATCATTTCCATTGACATTATGTCTATACCCGAATCAGGTTCATCAAGAATTGTTACCTTTGGATTTACAAGAATTATTGAGGCAAGCTCCACTCTCTTTCTCTCTCCGCCGCTAAGGGATTCATCGACGAATCTGTCCAGATATTCCTTATTTAGTCCTACAACTGACAGGGTCTCATTGAGTTCTTCCTTTGAAAGCTTGAGTTTTCCACCCAAAGTCAGATACTCCTTTACTGTTAATCCTTGAAATCTAACCGGTTCCTGCCAGCCAAGAGTAATACCCTTCCTTGCTCTCTCAGATACAGAAAGAAGGTCTATCTCTTCTCCATCAAAGACAACATTTCCTTCGTAGTCTCTGTGAGATTCAAGACCCATTAGAACATATGATAATGTTGATTTTCCAACGCCGTTATTGCCGAGTATCGCGTAGACACGCCCCGATTCAAAGGTGGCAGTAAGGGTGTTTAGAATCTCTCGCTCATCTCGAACCAACTTTATTCCTTTAACTTCTAGCATCCACATACCTCCATTGCGATCATCACTATCATAAGTCCGATTAATAAAGTCCGCAATGCCTCGAATATTACCTGTGTAACACCCGTGTGACTTTTGGTCCTTACCAGGTTGAGTAGAGTCCTTTGAATCTCTCCATTTCATTCAAAACTGTTTCTGCCTTCTTCAGGTTTTCTCCGGCAAACCTTTCTTCTTCAATATTCCTTGAAATCTCCGAGGACTTATCCAGACACCATTCATACACCCCATCGTACAGGTTATGGAACCACTCTCTGGGAACGTACTCTTTTAGTGGAGTTAGCTCACCGATCGCTCCAAGAGGAACAACCTGGTCAGTAGTTCTCATCACGTCCCAGGCGAAAACTTCCTTTTCTGCCAGCTCCAGTATCTTGTCAAGAGCATTTAGTCCGTAAGCTAGAAGAAGATTTCTTGCGTACTCTCCATATATGCTGTCATTCCCTTTTAACCATCCTCCAGGATTATAGGCTATCGCTACGTCATAAAGCAGATTCAGATTGTCTTTCTCTGAAACAGGGATCTCTTGTATCTTATGCACAAGATTATTCAAACCAACGGTATCAGTTACGTAAGGTTCAAGCTTCTCGAGCTCAAGGGAAACTCTCTCTGATGAGACAATTACTCGAAAGAGCAGACTTGCTGCATTTCTTACAACCTGCAGGTCGGGTGATGTCTTTATAGATCGCAAAAGCGCATCAATAGCATCAAGAGTTACTTGATAATCGATCAATAGTTCTGTGCTGACTTCTTTCAAAAGGTTGGAAACATCTGTCGCAGCAAGATCCGGCTTTAGCAGACTTTGCAGTTCTTTGAGATAAGCGTGATCGATTTCCAGTCCAGGCAGCATTCCGCAAGGTAATGCGTCGTAGGTAAGCCAGGAAGAGAAGATGTCTTTTCTCGAAAATATCTCTCCGAAGGCATTGCCAATATTGTTGCCTGACATGTTGAGCTTAAGTCGAAAGTCTTCCTTTCTCTGAGGTGTCAAGTACACGTACCCCAGGTATGCTTCTGCAAGATACTGACTACCGGAAATCTCTCTTGCAGTTGATAGATTTCTCAAGGCCGAGTAAAAACTTTCTGTTGAATCCCTCCTCGCATTAAGAAGAGCCGAAGAAGCAGATCTCAGTTTAGAATTCAGCCCCGACAGGGCAGATTCATATGCTTCTTCACGGTCCTCGGATGCTATTGATTCGAGCAGTTCGGTCGGTGCGCTTGGATACATCTCCTGAAGAGTTTTTAGCCTTTCAGAGATATACTGTCCTTCTTGAAGATTCGCATACTTATCTTCAAGGTTCTCCAGAGCCTTGATCTCTTTTTTGATGCTTTCTATGGAGCTTATCAGCTGTGGCACTTGAGGATTTATGGCCTCAATCCTTCTATAATCTATGTAGCCCTTGGTGAAAAAACCTTCTGAAAAGAAAGTGCGGCTCATCAATACAGTGGTGGTCAAAGCAAAGATCACCAAAATGAGCGGGGCAAGTTTTCCAACATCCAAAGTAATTCTTCTTTCTTCATTAAAATCGGGGCTCATGAGGAAACCAAAGAGAAAGACTGCAAATAAAGCATTGGGCATCAGATGACCAGGGAAAGATAGTGTTGAATGCGCGAAAATTACAAGGAGACCGGCCGTGAGAAAAATGTACTGGACAATCTTATCGATTGAGGAAGTTCGCCTTACAACCCTGATTGTGTACAGAAACATTGAGAGAATAAACCAGGCAACAATAGCCATTCCTACTATTCCCGTTTCACCCAGTTGCTGAAGGTATTCATTATGAGTTCGGATACTGTTCAGGCCAGCAACATACATGTAATCAGGCTCTTCCTGAAGAACCCTTCCCATGTTCTCTGTAGAAAGATACTTGTAAGAACCAAAACCAGTACCGAAGATAGTCGAGCTTTTCCACTGTTTAATTGCTGCCTTCCACTGAAGAACTCTTACGTCCACCGAGATGTTGTCTTCAGTTGTATAGGTTAGTCTCTCAGAGAAACTGAACCGCCCACCCGTCAGAAAATTGTCTCCAGAATATACAATCATTATAATTATGGCCGCGAATAAAAGCAAGATTAGGAACATTTTATTGAAGGCTGCGGCAAAGGGCCTCAACCTAAACTTCAGAAGTGAGATTATTAAGAAAACCGCTAGAAAGATAAATGATCCTATTACCGAGTAATATACGGCTCTAGTTTGACCAATCAAGATCACTATCAGGAAAATGGAGAAAACACCCAGGTAAAAAATGTGTCTGAGCTTTTCACGCTTCCACAGAACCCTACTTGAGATAGTAAGAAAGGCAGTGGGGAATAGCAACATTGCCATGAGGTCCGTTGTGAAATTCACATTGCCGATGACTGAAGATAGGTTTCCTCTTGTAAATGGGTTGTTCTCCGTTCCCCACAGCAAACCGTGGCCAGTATAAAAGGAGAAAAGTGCATCGACTGCTATGACAAGCCCCGCAAGAACGAAAACTTGAAGGATAAACATCAGTCTATCGGGTTTTTCTCCAGATATCAGTAACGAGAAGAGGAGGAACAACAGCAAATTCATCGCAAAACCGAGAGATGTCAGAAAGACATTGGGTAGAGTATCCAGCAGCTGGAAAGTCGTCAAACATGCGTAAATGCCAAACAACAAAGCAAGAACCTGAGGAAATGAAATACTCAGCTTGTAGGATCCCCTAACCGCCCTTAGAGAAACAAAGACGATGAAAACAGATATGGCGACCGATGCGAAATAGAACTTTGGTAGGCCCATGTCCCACGTAAAACCTTTAATAGCGAACAGCGAAGATCCAAGAACAAAGATGGTATAAAAGAAGTATCTTCCCTTACACATAGTGCCTCCCACCGTACCCCTAATGAATGCCTGGATTTACTATTAACAATGGCAAAAGAAGCATTACCCAACTACCGTAACTATTACCTCCCGGTTTCTAGGTCCGTCAAATTCACAGAAATAGACGCACTGCCAGATTCCTAGCATCAATGAATTATCTCTGAAGGGAACAGTAACTGAAGAACCCACCAGAGACGCCTTTATATGCGCATCGGAATTCCCTTCCATGTGCTTGAATTCTCTGTTCTCGGGTATGCTCTCTTCCATCCAAAAGAGAATGTCACGCACGACATCTGGATCGGAGTTTTCATTGATCGTTACTGCAGCAGTCGTATGCGGTACGAATACATTCACAAGCCCGTAAGAAGCCTTGGATTCCTTTACAGACTGGATAACAAGCTTCGTAATGTCTATGAACTGACTTTTGCGTTCCGTTTTTACGCTGTATCGCATGGTGCATCAGTGAAAGACAACGTTTGTGATTATTACCACATATCCGTTGTGTTCCTCAAGCTGAACCTTAACGTTTTCTTCTTTGACTTTGTACTTGTCGGCGACATAGGTTTTTATCTGGTGTACCATATCTTTTCCGCTATTCTGGAGAATATCCTGCGGAATAACCTCCCTTACAGGAACAGAGTATCTCCTTCCTCCGGTAATTGAATCAAGTCTATCCTTTGCTTCCTTTCTACTTCCCTCAGTTTTTTTCTTCTTCCTGAAAAGTCCAAAGAACATACGCTTCAACTCCCTCTTAGTTTCTTCTGAAGATGCGCTTCAGGAATTCAAGGAATCCTTTTGATCCGTGCTCAAGAATGTCATGCTCAACAGGAATTGGTTCTCCCTGCATCCTCAAAGCAATGTTCTCGAAGACCTTTCCGATTCCTTCACCGTTTCCGTTTAGAATAACCGGTACACCCTTGTTTGTCGCAATGATAACTTCGTCACTGTCCGGTATGATTCCTATTAGATCAATAGCGAGATTACCCTGGATATCCTCTCTGGTGAGCATATCACCACGTTTGACCATCTGGATTTTGAAGCGGTTTATCAGGAGCCTTATATTTGTCTCCTGCATTCCCGAGTTTTCGAGAAGCCCAATAACTCTGTCGGCATCTGTGATAGCCGGCAGTTCTGGAGTAGTCACTATCAGCGCCTTTTCAGCTGCAGCAATTGCATTTCTAAACCCTCTCTCTATTCCTGCAGGTGAGTCGACGATGATATAGTCAAACTTGGGATACAGTTCTGCAACCATCTTTTTCATATCCTCGGGTGACAGCATTTCCTTTGTTGCTATCTGCGAGGCCGCAAGTAGATAGAGCCCTTTAATCTGCTTGTGCCTAACAAGCGCCTCTGAAGCCGTTACCTTGCCATTGGCGACATCTAGAATCGTATGCACAACTCTATTCTCGAGGCCAAGTGTAATATCTAGGTTTTTGAGACCAATGTCTGCATCGATAAGACAGACCTTAGCCCCTTTATTTGCAAGAGCACAACCTATGTTGGCTGTAATTGTAGTCTTGCCGACCCCCCCTTTTCCGGAAGTCACAACGTATACTTTGGCCATATCTATCTACCTCCAGCCGTTAGACTTTTCTGAATTATAGCATTACATTGGTACTTCAACAGTATCTGGCGCTGCATTTAGAAATCGCACAGTTCAATGACACGAAATAAGCAGAACTTAAGATATCTTGTCTCGAATATAGAGCTAACCTCCGGATGGTCAAGCGGTTGGCCCCCTCTAAATGAGACTATTCCGACCTTTTTGCTGTCGTGAAAGGCATCGTTGATAGTTCTCATCCAGTCATCTTCAGAAATGATTTGTGTACATGAGGAAGATGCCAGAAGAGATCCGTTTACAGCCTTTTTTATCACTCTAAGGTTGAGTTCCTTGTACCCTCTCAAAGCACTTTTTTTCGAAGACGGTGATTTTGCCATTGCTGGAGGGTCAACTATCACAAGACTGTGACCGGCGAGTGATTCTTCTCTCAAATAGTCGAATGCATTTGCCCTGACAAACTCGCATCTACTGATGAATCCATTTATTTCAGCCGTCTCTCTTGCAACTGAAAGTGCGCGTTCCGAAGAGTCAACCAACGTCGCCCTATTGGCCCCTTGGCTCAAACAATGAAATGAGAAGTTGCCGGTATATGAGAAAACATCAAGCACATTTCTTCCGTTCGCGTATTTTGACAGATTCTCTGCGTTGTCCCTTTGATCTAGGAAGAAACCGGTCTTTTGCCCTTTTGTGTCTGCAAAGAAGTGAATCCCATTCAATGAAAAAGGCAGTAGCTCAGGCCCGTTACCAAAAAGCCATCCTTCTTTTGATTCTAACCCTTCTTTTGTAAGGGAGATTCCCTCGCTCTTTTCAAATATCCCCTTTGGCTTCAGTGTGGCTATCAAAGCTTCAATGATCTCGTTTTTGAGAACTCCAATTCCTAGAGTGTTAAACTGAACGACAAGCCAGTCAGAAAATTTATCCACTATCAATCCCGGTAGTCCATCGGCTTCGCCGAACGTAACTCTCAAGGCATTGCCATATCTAAGCAAAGAAGATTTCATCCCCAATGATCTTTTTAGCTTTTGGGCGAAGAAATCAGTATCGATACTGCAGTTTCTTCTTGTTAGGAGTCTCACTCTGATGGAAGAGTCCGGATTATAGTATCCTCTTCCCAGAAACTGTCCGGAATTGGTCAATACATCTACTATGCAACCACCTTCAACAGAGTCGGCTTTTTCGATTTCATTGTCATAGATCCATGGATGGCCAAATGCGATCCTCCTTTTTATCGACCGCTTCAAGACAACTCTTGCACTCAAATGTTATTGATCCTCCTGTATAGATCGATGAAGAACTCTTTGTCGAAATCACCTGGAGTCTTCTTCAGGTGCGATGCTTTTGAGGTGTAATCTGACCATTCGTTTATTTCTTCATCTGAGATTCTCAAGGAGATTCTTCCAGAGATAAACCTCTGTATAAAAATCTGGAGTTCATCGAGACTCTCAAAAGGATCGATTGCACCGCCTATTCTATCTTTGTCGGCCTCCGCAATCTTCTTGAAGATCTCGACCAAAATTAGAGCATTTGCCATACCGTGTTTTACATTCTTGAATGAAGAGAGTGGATAACCAGCTGCATGAACTGCAGTTGTTCCCGTATGAGCGATTACTATTCCGGCGAGTGTTGCGGCAAACTGCATCCTTTCACGCAAATCAATATCATCCTCATCCAGCAGTATTCTGTCGAGCGAATCTTTAATGAGCCTGTTTGCTTCTCTTGAAAGAGTTTTTAGCAGGGGATTTTGTCCCTTGTTAACGACTTCGCCTTCCAAAGAATGGGATAATGCGTCAAGTGCGGTAGCAATGGTTACATCTAAAGGCATTGTCACAGTGTATCTCGGATCGAGAAAGGATATCGCTGGAAAGATCGATGGCATCCCAAAGCCTTTTTTCTGTCCATCGGCATTTGTAAGAACCGAGTACTGAGTAACTTCACTACCCGTACCCGAGGTAGTAGGTATGGCGACTATTGGGTGAGACGGAAGGTTCTTTCCTCTGTATAGGTCCTCGCAACTGCATCCGTTCATTCCGACTGCAGAGATCGCTTTACCTGCATCGAGAGGGCTTCCTCCGCCAATTGCGATTACAAAATCACATTCATTTTCTGAAAGAAGCCTTCCTCCTTTTTCGACTGTAAAGAATGAAGGATTCTCTTCTACCTCATCGAATATTGAACTCGGAATATCTAAAGCTTCTAGCATCCTTAGTACTTCGTCGAGTGCTCCGCTTTTCTTTGCTGAGGATTTTCCAGTAACTATGAACGCTTTTGTGCCGAATTCCTTAAGCAACTCACCGTTTTGGCCGATTACTTGTCTACCTGCAAAGACCCTTGTCGGCAAGAAATATTTCCACATTCAATCACCTTCTTGCTAGGAGTTTCTTGAGCAACTCTTTTGATTCATTCACCGTGTTTTCAAGACGAGACCAGTAGTCTTCCTTAAGATTCACCGGCTTCTTCAAAGAACTGTTGATTGATAGGCTCAAGCTCTCACAACTTTCTTCAAAATAGAGATTGCAGTTTTTGTCCAGAGACCTCACAAATCTATCAAGCTTAGTATTCTTCTTCCACACGAAAGGAACGCCCAATGAGATCGCCAGAATCACTCCATGAAGACGCTCTGTGATTATTAACTCTGCATTGTTAAAAACCTCAATCATTCCCTCAAGATTCTCTGGAGGTTTTCTTACTTTGAATCCGTTTGAACGCGCCTTGGATTCAAGTTCGCTTCTCTTTTGCTCATCGTGGTGATTATGAAACCCTACGGCGCAAACTTGTGATAGATTATTCAATCTGAGAGAATGGAGTACATCGTCTACACTGGTTCCGTTTTTCAGAACTATTACCGCTAAGCCATCAATCGTTTCACGCTTCTCGGGTATTATCCTTTTTTTTCGAAGGTAGTATGGTCCATAGTCTGTTCCGAGGATTGCTTTATTCGATATCGATGCAAAATGTTTGTAACTTACGGCGTCTCTCATGACTCCGTAAGTAAGCGGATCACTGAGCAACTTGTTCAGTGCCTTCCTGTTTGCGGTTTTACTTAATGGGCCAAACCCTTGGGAAAGAAAGAGCAGTGGTTTGTCTTTCTTGAGAGTGTACTTTGCAATCTCGTAATAGTACAAAAAACTCCTCCAGCTTGTCTGATCCTGAAGGAGATTTCCCCCTCCAAATACGGTTAGAATCGAGTTCTTGATGGAGATTTGGAGCTCTCTTATGCTGAAGCGCTTAATTATCCTTACATCCAGTTTTGACGGAAATCTGTGGGCTATGTGGTTTATGCTCGGTGAGGCGGGCAGATAAATCGGTCCTTCAAATTCTATCTCTTCGATCAGGGATAGTGATGAAAGCAACAGAAGATCGTCGCCAAGGTTATCATATCCATAGTAACCCACCAGCGTCAGCCCGCCAAAAGAAAACTGTCTCACCTCAAAACCTCCAGGAACATTCAACGCTAATATTCTAACACATGTGAATCATCGAACACGTTGTTCACAAAGCACTGCAAGGGATGTAGAATCTAGTTATGCACGATGCGCTCCGGCGAAGAAGTACACCTTTTCCTTTTTTGTTCTATCTTCTGGCGACCATGCTGGGAGAGCTAATCATATTTTCTTCAATCTGGATGGATAGCGGTTGGCTTTCTTTAGCCCTTCTCGCGCTTTCCGTAATGCTTATCTCTTCGAAACAAGTCAGCCCGTTTGCCTGGGTCTTGTTCTTTGTGATGGGCTGCCTTGTACAAACCTTCACTTTGAAAATGCTCGATCCTGGAAAAGTTGAGTATGTCGGCTATGTTTCGAAAGGTGGAACGGGAAGGATCGAAGCAAGTAATGGTAGACTTCTCCGGGATGGCGAATGGATTTATCTTCCCCCGGCCGTAAATATCGATTTGTCAGACAGAAAAGCCGTTGCCTTTCCCGGGCAGATCGTGTGGTCTGCTGGCAGGCTTAAGAGGAGCGACACGTATCCTTTGTTGACAATCGAATCGGAAGTAGAAGGCTGCATTGATAGGTTTGAGATAATCTCTCTTCCCGGGAAACATATTGCTGGTCTGCTTTCAAAATACGAACTTGACAATACCATTGCCGCTGCAGTCTTTACTGGTGACAGAAAGCACATAGAATATGAATTGAGGAGAACGATATCTGATCTTGGAATCGCCCATTTGTTCGCTGTTTCAGGCTTGCATGTAGGACTGATGTATCTTCTAGTTCACAGCGCACTTTCTTTCCTAATGGTCGGAAGGAATTCCAGAATAATAGCTTCGATTTCTCTGCTTTTCTTATACACATTGTCTACAGGACCTGCTATCTCCGCCTTGAGAACATTTCTTATGCTTTTATGCTATTCGATATTCAGGATTATCGATTATCGTCAGCATCCACTGAATATCCTTGGACTTTCTGGAATGATAATTGTGATGGTTCAACCATCAATTGTTGCATCGATCTCATTTCAGCTGAGCTTCTTTGCTACGGCTGCGCTGCTGATATTCCTGCCAGAAATCGAAAAGAAGAGCCTTATATACCAAGCTTTTCTAGTTGGTGCAATTGCCCAGGCGGCAATTGTTCCTCTTTCTTTGACCGCATTTGGTACGTTGTCTCTTGTCGGAATTCCTTTGACTATTCTAATGGTTCCGATGTTCGTAATGCCGTCTTACATAGGGATGATAGCCATATTGGTATCAGATTTTCTGGGAATCGAAGTGGTAAGTTCCTTTATTTCGGGAAGCCTCAGAACAATGTCGAACATAATGGGAAAGGTTACAGCATCTATCGGAGAAGCGATTCCGGCAATGCGATTCGAAGCCTTCCCGGCTTATTTTATTTCGTTGCTTGTACTTTTCTTGTCTTTCATTGCATTCTGGCATTTAGGGCACAAGCCGTAAAATTTCAGTTGATGGTCCTCTATGGTGTAACCGGTCCTCGACTTCACAAGCTCTTCAAGTTCTTCGAGGTTATCAAGATGAAATTCGACGACGGCACCACAATTGCTGCAAATTACGTGATGATGGTGGTGCTCACCCTTTTCAACGAGTTCATACCTCACTACTCCATCTTCAAAAACGATCTTTCTGAGAAGCCTTATATCGGCGAGTAGCTCAATCGTCCTGTAAACGGTCGCCTTGCTTATTCTGAAGTTCTTCCCCTGAACCTTATGGTAGATCTCATCCGCACTCAAGTGCTCTGTGCCAGCTTCAAGGAAAAGTCTGAGAATTAATTCCCTTTGAGCTGTCATTCTTTGATTTCTTTTTTTCAGTTCTGCCTTGAGCTGATCATTTCTCATGACAGCCTCCAAAAAGCCGAACTACGTTACATAATCGGCTTAATGTCTATCTTCCAGCCAGTCAACTTTGCGGCAAGTCTTGCATTTTGGCCACCTTTTCCTATTGCTAGGGAAAGCTGAGTTGGCGAGACAAAGACGGTGGCCTCGTGGTTTTCGATATTTGCAACCTTCACTTCAAGAGCTGAAGCAGGTGCGATTGAGTTTCCAACAAACTCCGCAGGATTGTCGCTCCACCTTAATATATCAACTTTTTCGGGTTTTATCTCCCTGAGGACTTCGGCTATTCTTGTCCCGCTTTCTCCAATGCAAGCCCCTACAGGATCGACTTTTGTGTTCTGACTGAATACGGCTACCTTAGTACGAATACCCTCTTCTCTGGCTATGGCCTTTACGGTTACGTCACCACTTGCTATTTCTGGAACCTGAAGTTTCAAGAGTTCTATAACGAAGTCCGGGGTTCGTCTTGTAACGAGTAAGCGAGGTCCTCTAACAGATTTTGTGACATCGACAACGTAGACTTTCATAAGTGAATTCAGTCTTGGCTGTTCCCCGGGAATGAGTTCCTTAGTTGGGATCCTCGTTTCGAGTTTCCCTATCCTCAAATCGATCCACTCGTCAGTGACTCTAAGAACCTCAGAAGTTGTCACCGTTCCCTTCATATCGACGTACTTATCAAAGAGGTTCTCTTTTTCTTTTTCACGTATCTTTTGAATAAGAACCTGTCGAGCCGTTTGAGCGGCGATCCTCTTGAATTTCTTAATGTTGAGTTTTCTCTCAACTGTTGAGCCAATCTCCGCCGAAGAATCAAGTTTTAAAGCTTCTTCCAGCTTGACTTCTAAAGAGGGGTTTTCCACAGCCTCGACCACCAGTAGTTTTTCAAAGACTTCTATGTCGCCTGTAAGCCTGTCGATCCTGACATCGACATCGCTCTCGGACGCGAAGTTTTTCTTATAAGCACTCTGGAGAGCTTTTTCCAGTATGTCTATAACCTCTTCCTTTTCTATATTCTTCTCATCTTGCAGTTGATCAAGGGCTTCCAAGAGATTGAGATTCATGTGAACACCTCACCGTCCAAATTATAGTTTTAAGTTTGCGCGCTTGACATTTGAAAAGTGGAATGCTATCTCTTTACCGTTCTCGGAACTCTCAACAGTGACAACGTCGTTTTCGCATGAGATGATCTTCCCAATCAAAACCGAAACCCCTTCAATGGGTTCCTTGAGAATCACCTTTGCCTTCTCACCTGTGAATCTTACGTAATCCTTCAAATCCCTTAGAGCGCGTTCCAGTCCGGGAGACTCTACAACAAGATCGTAAGAAAATGGGACGAGGTCCGCTGAATCAAGCGCTCTACCAAAATCGGCCGAGAATGATTCACAGTCGCTTATAGAAACATATCCATCGAGCTTATCGATCGTGATCTTAACAAGTCTTTTCTTACCTCTTCTTCCTAGCCCGAGATCATAGATCGAATAGCCCAGGTTGCTTGCGACTTCATTTGCCAGCTCGAAAAGCTCTTTCTTCAGGTCCTCCACAAACAACACCACCATAATAAAAAATAGAGGGCAAAACAAGCCCTCTCCCTTTGGGAGTATTTCAACTACAATCATTATAACTCTTTTGACTCGGTCAGTCAACGTTAACCGTGATTTAGTCTGCTAGCGAGATGTCCTCCCTAGATGCGACAAACCCGGTTAGGATTATTATTGCGATTGCTATCAGAAGATTAATTGCAGTGGGCAAAACGACCATGGGAAAAGTGAAGTCAAGCATTGATATTCCCTGGAGTACGACAAGGAGGGAGGTGGTTGGGAGACTTCGACTGAACGATTCGAGCCAATCGGGGAACATTGAATGAGGTATCAGAATTCCGCTCAGAATCAATACCGCTGTGACAAGCGTTATTGACGTTAATTGAGCACTCCTTGAAGAATTCAGTATTGTCCCTATGAGAAGTCCTATAGATGTAAACAGGAGAATGTAGACTTCTAACACCACCACATAAAGAATCAGATTCGACGCAATTTCAAGCCCAAACAATCTTCCGGCCGTAATGAAGATCAAAACCTGCGCAGTTGAAAAAATCAAAAAACTGACCGTCTTGGCAATTATATATTTCACTGATCCCACATCTGATAGTCGGAGAAGATCTATCACACCGTTCCTTCTGTCTTCATAGATACCCGTAGCAGCTCCTATTGATGTTATGAACATAATCGTTGTAACCAGAACTATAGGAAAGAGAAGTGAAGAGAAGCTTAGCTTAGACTCGGAGATACCTTCAACTGTGAGAGAGGGCGCTACGTAGTTCGGGTCGATCTCCACGGTCTTCATGAATTCGGGATCTGCTACAACCGGAAGGGCTTTGAACTCTCTCAGAACATTGCTCAAAACCTGATAGACGGCAACTGCAGTTTGCATTGATCCTGGGTTTGGAATGAAAACCAGTTCAGAGGGTTCCTGAAAGAGAAGCTTGTTCGCAAATCCTCTGGGAATTATGAAGACCCCGTCGAGTTTGTCGATCACCGAGTCTATCTCCTCTCTGTTCGATAGCTGAAGTATGTTCTCTCCTTTCAGCATAGAGGTCGCGTACTGCACAAAAAAGAGACCTATGAAAGTCTTGTCCTCATTTATTATTCCTATTCTTAGGTCGGAATAACCTCCCGTTTCGGAGGTTATAGAAGATATGGCCGCCAAAATAACTGGCAAAAGGATAAGCACAAAAAGAAAAGCCCTCGATTTAACTATTAGAAGAAGATCGTTCTTAACAAGTCTAAGGAATCTCAAGTAACGTCCCTCTCTTCACTATTGACTTTCTGTGATTATCTATAGAGCCTTTTTATTTATTATACTCTATCAATAAATACAAAATGTCAACGCCGTCTTCAAGTAGGATCTGCGGCTGTTGCTCTTCTTGAGAAAGAACCGTTATCGTTGTTGTGCTTGTTTAAGCGGTCAGATGGTAGAATCGCAATAAGAACTGTTCCTTTGGTTTTTTCGTCAAATTTCAGAGTACGATCTTGGAGGTGAATAAATGAGGAGATTTATGGTACTTGCACTCCTGGTTATTGGAGCTTTATCAGTTGCAAGCGTCGGCACCATGTCGGGACGTCTTCCAGCTCAATCGCATACGGTACTAATAGTTGAAGATCTAGAAAACAATTACAACGTTTCCAAAAAAGCCGTTCTCATGGATATGGTATTGAATCAGCTTGCCATAGAGCAACTGATAGCGCAGTACGTCGAAATGTTGGCTTACAATAATGGCCTAGATCCGAAAGACATATATAAGGCTTTTGATGGAGATCTCGGACTTGCTGTCTGGGTAGATTCAGAAGGTAAGGATCGTCTTGTAATTGTGCTCGGACCAACTGAGAATCCAAAGGCGTTGAAGGCGGCTATCGAAAAGATACTTCCGCAGCTTCTACCCTCAGAGACTGAACTGAATATCGCCGTTGATCAGGAGTACCTCTTCATTGGTGATATTGAGCAGTATGCAGTTACAGAAAAGGGATTTAATCTTTCTCTGGTCACTGAAGGTCTAACGCCTGGGTTTGCTTACTTCTACTCTTCGGTGGGAGATGTTGTTCAGAAGGGTTCGCTGTGGAATGAGGAGGGGATTCTGATTGCTGAGGCTCTTTCGATCCCCCTTTCTGAAGAGACCAGAGAGAGGTTCTCTTCCGCACTTGAAGGTGCTTCGGTTGTTGAACTGGAAGCCGGTTACCACCTTCCGCTCGTCTCCGGTTTTGCAAAGATAAATGATCTTTCTTTTCTCTCAGACCTAAATATCGAACAGCTGGGACTTCTTCCTTTAGAGTTGGGAGGACTCAAGATAGGTACTCAGGATATCACAGAGTTTTCCGAAGAAATGACGGGAGAAATCATGATAGATGCCAACATCTCAGTTGACGATATATTCGCAAGTCTCATGGGCACTGAGGGAACTACTTCAGGAGCAACAGACTCAGTAGGATATTCCTATGTTTTGAGAGCAGGCTACAGTGGAACCTTAGATGATCTTAAATCCCGCCTTGAAAAAGCCGATCCGGATCTCAAGATTCTCGTCATTGAGAATGGTTTATCTATAGAAGATCAGTATATTTGGGTTAGTGACGGGTGGCTTTACGTTTCTTCAAGTAACCAGGTGAAGATCACGAAAGAACTTCAGGAAGGCGCGATAGTATCTGATCTAGAAGTTTATAATGAGCTGTTGAAGTTCTCTGGTTCTGAAGGTTTTGCCAGGCTTTTTTTGGATTCCGGTTACATACTTACTGGATTAATGGGAGTGGAAATAGAGAGTGGTGTTCTAGTGAACAGCCAGTATGTAAGAGAGATAGGGGGTATTAGAAGCACAATTGTGATCAAGTAAAAAAAGAAGCCCCTGCGTCAAGCGGAGTGACGGGGGCAAGAACATCTCGATAACATAATTATACCTATTTTCTTATCGTTAGTCAAGTGTATACTCATGGGAGATCAGTTTTGCGCATCGACAAATTCTTGAAAATGAACGGAATTATCAAACGAAGAGTGGTAGCTAAGCAGGCAATTGAAAAGGGCTACGTATTCAGAAACAAGATCAGAGCAAAGCCTTCTTCAGAAGTTGAGCCCGGAGATCTTGTTTCAGTAAGATTTTTCAACAGAGTACTTGTAGTAAGAGTAAAAGAGGGATTCGAGTCAGAGATCGTGGAGGAAACTAGAGTAGAATCTCCCCGGAGTTGATCTTGAGGATCTCTCCGTCTTCTCTTTCAAGGCATAAAGATGAGGGAGTGATGCTATTAATTATACCAGTGATTTTTTCACCACTGGGTAGGGATACAGTTATTTCATCTTTTTCCGCAAAAGCTAGATACTTCTTCCATCTGCGTGTTAGGTATCTGTTTTTCCCTCGAATTAGATAGTTTTTTCGAAGGAACTCCACTCTCTTAAGAACTTTATCGAGAAGCATTTCCAGTGATATGTGTTTGTTAATAACCATTCCCAGACTTATGGCGATCTGCCTAATCTCTTCAGGGAGTTCGTTGTTTACATTTATCCCGACACCTACCACTATAGCGTTTACCGATATCCCCGAGAAGATCGCTTCGGTCAAAATACCTGCCACTTTCTTTTTTCCAATGAACACGTCGTTTGGCCACTTTATGCCAACTGAATTGATACCCATCTTGATCATCGTTTCTGCTACAGCTACCGAAACTACTTTTGTGTACTCATTGGGTTCCCTTATCAACGACGGTTTGAAGACTATAGAGAACCACAATCCACCTGTATTGGAGTACCAGAAACTATTGTGCCTTCCATAACCCGAAGTTTGTGACAGAGCCCACACGACGGTTCCAGAGGGAAGTTTGTCCAGGTTATTCTTGGCGTACATATTTGTTGAGTCTATTTTGGAGAATGATACAATGTTTTCGCCTACCATCATGGTCGGGATTTCTTCCTCAAAATCCGAGCGAATCTGGAGAAAAACGTCAAATCTCCTCTGCCCCTTCAAAAGCATTTTTCTCCTCGGGAAAAACGCCAGACTTCACCTCTTCATCAAATCTTCGAAGTGCTGATATGATATTGGATTTAAGATCGGCAAATCTCTTAATGTATCTTGGACTCGATTCGTCGTTGATGCCGAGTAGATCATGCCATCGAAGAAACTGCCCGTCACAATATCGACCAGAACCCAGACCAATTGTGGGGACAGAACTATCTTCCGTAAGCCTTTTCGCTACATCTTCGACAACCATTTCAAGAAGTATTGCAAAGACGCCCGCCTCCTCTAATTCGTTGACAGACTCAATTAGTCTCTTTATGCTTTTTTCGTCTCTTCCCTGTACAGGATATTCTCCGACCAAACTGGCGTGATGTGGAGTTATCCCGATATGACCCATTACAGGAAAACCACTATCAACCAAATGTTTTATAAGGTTTGCAGTCTCGAAACCACCTTCGATTTTGACAGCGCTGGCTCCATGTCTCAAAAAGGAGACCACGTTTTCAACGGCTTTTTCCCTGGAACATTGATAAGAGCCAAAGGGCATATCGGCAACTATAAAACTATTTTCCGCTCCCCTTCTGACTGACTTTAAAGACCATATCATTTCGTCCATTGTTACCGAGAGAGTATCCCTTTTCCCCATCACAAGCGTTCCGAGAGAATCCCCTACTATGATCATGTCCAGTCCTGCCTCTTCAGCAAACTTCGCTTCAAAATAGCTGTAAGCAGAGATCACAGACAGTTTACTTTGACCCTTCATTTGGACGATTTCTCTCACATTCATTCTAATCTCACATCTCCTTTAGAAATGATGCTACCAGGACTTTGCACCTTCTTCAAAGAATCAATGGGGCAAGTTAGTATCTTCATTTAGATTATACATTTTAATCCATCGCCAAGAAAGTCCAAGTGGGGAAGAAACGGGTTCTCTTAGATCGATAATCAAAGACCTCAAGCCCGAGAATAAAGAAAAGTTATATAATTGATTATTCCTCTGAGGAGAGTGTAATGAAGCGAAGAGTTGAGTTCTTACTTCCGATAATCATGGTTTCTTTGATGATATTTGGACTTGTCGTTCTGTACAGCGCTACTTTCGGCGAAAGTGAGGAGTACCTGTTTGGAAGACAATTGGTCTGGGTCCTGCTTTCTTGCGCAGTGTTCGTCTTTACCGCGTATGTTGTAAAGAAAGAGCTATGGAAAAGCTTATCTTTCCCATTAATCATCCTTTCGACAGTTTCACTCGCGGCAGTTCTCTATCTAGATTCTGGTGAAGCTTCAAGAAGGTGGATAGACCTAGGAATTGCAAGTTTTCAACCGTCAGAGCTAGCGAAATTCTCTTTGATAATTTTCCTTGGGAATGTTTATTCAAGAGACACTAAGCACAGGTTTGGATTGTTTTCGCTGGGTATATTTTTCACTCTTGTTTTTGTGGGTCTTATATATCTAGAACCCGATCTGGGCACGACAATCATTGTATTGATCATATGGTATTTCATGACGTTGATTAGCAAGAGATATGACAGGCTTATGATCGCAATAACTGTTCTAATTGCCTTTTTGGCTCCCATTGTTTTCATGTTTGGTCTAAAACCCTACCAAAGAGACAGGTTGTTGAGCTTCCTTCATCCTGAAGAATACGCTTCAGGAGCTGCATACAATACGATTCAGGCAATAAGAGCAATAGGTTCGGGCGGCCTTAAAGGGACAGGATATCTTCAGGGTACAATGAACAGACTGGGATATGTTCCCGCAGATCACACGGATTTCATCTTTTCGGTTCTTGGTGAGGAGTTGGGTTTCATCGGAGCTGTGTCTCTGCTTGTTCTGTACCTGCTCCTTTTATGGAGGGTTTGGTCCATCACAAGAAAAACTGGCAGTGAGTTTGGTAGAATAGTTCTTAGCGGGATATTCGCAGTTTTTGCATTTCACGTCGTTGAAAATGTTGGAATGAATCTTGGACTCCTGCCTGTTACTGGAATCCCTTTGCCATTTGTTAGTTATGGCGGGTCGTCGTCTATGTTATTTGCGCTTCAGTTAGGGATTGTACATAGTTATTCTGTGAAAGAGATCGAATATGATAAAGAGCAGAGAGAGTAGTTTATTGCGAGGGGGTACAAATGAGACTTATTGAATCAGTCCCAAATTTCAGTGAAGGAAGAAGACTTGACGTTGTTGAACGGATTGTAGAAGAGGCCAAGAAGATTGAAGGCGTCTGGATTCTTGATTACTCAAGCGATCCAGATCACAATCGTTCTGTAATTACTATTACCGGTGAACCGGAAGCTGTAGAAGCTGCTTTGTTTAACATGACTCTTAAAGCAAAAGAACTGATTGATCTTAATAATCACTCAGGTGAACATCCAAGAATGGGCGCCACTGATGTTATTCCTCTTGTTCCTGTAATGAATGTTACAAAAGAAGAATGCATTGCGCTTTCAAAGAAACTTGGGAAAAGAATAGGAGAGGAACTTCGAATTCCTGTCTACCTGTATGAGGATTCTGCATCAACGCCCGAACGAGTTAGCCTTTCAAACATAAGGAAGGGAGAATTCGAGAACTTCGCTTCAAAGATTGCTTCCGACCAATGGAAGCCAGATTTCGGCCCCTCAGAGATTCACCCGTCTGCTGGAGTAACGGCTGTTGGTTGTAGGGAATACTTGATTGCCTTCAACGTGAATCTTGGCACGAATAAGATAGAAATTGCAAACAAGATTGCGAAGTCTGTAAGGCATATAAGCGGAGGATTTCGCTATGTGAAGGCTCTCGGCTTCAAGCTGGAGGATAGGGATATAGTGCAGATTTCAATGAATATGACTAACTATAGAAAGACTCCACTTTTCAGGGTCTTTGAGGTGATAAAATCAGAGGCTGAAAGACATGGAGTTCCCATAGTCGGATCGGAGATAGTTGGATTAACGCCACTTCAGGCGCTTGTGGATGTTGCAGATCATTATTTGAGATTAGAAAAGTTCACAAGCTCTTCGATCCTCGAGAAAAAAGTCCTGGACTTCATTGCGGACAAGGAAAGGTAATGGTAAAAGCTGACCTTGCAATCTTGAATATTGGGCAGATAGCTTCTCCGAAAAAGGCCGGCCCAATAAGAGGCAAGGAGATGTCCTCTCTTGAAACACGACACAATATGCATATCGCAATCGAGGGAGGGAAGATATCCTATGTTGGTAGGGAAAACGTGGAGGCGCGTGAGTACATAGATGGAACTGGACTCGTGGCCATTCCTGGATTTGTAGATAGTCACACTCATATTCCCTTCGTAGGTAGCAGAAGCAAAGAGTTTTTGATGCGACTGTCCGGTAAGAGCTACATGGAAATAATGAAGACCGGCGGGGGTATAAGATCAACAGTTAAAGAGGTGAGGAAGGCTTCGGCTTCTGAATTGGTTGCAGAGTCACTTAGACATCTCGATCGCATGCTTTCCCTCGGAGTCACTACTATCGAAGGAAAAAGCGGCTACGGTCTCGACAAAGAAAATGAATTGAAGCAGCTGAAGGTTTTGAAAACACTTGATTCTATTCATCCAGTTGATCTTGTCCCGACTTTTCTTGGTGCGCATGCTGTAGCCGAGGAGTATGAATCGTCGGACAGTTTTCTCTACTCGATGGCAGAAATGCTCGATGACGTGTCAGAGTATACCGATACAGTCGACATCTTCTGTGAAAATGGTGTCTTTAGTGAGAATCAGTCTAGGTGGTATTTAAAGCGAGCAAAGGAAAAGGGATTCAAGTTGAAGCTTCACGCCGATGAGCTTTCTGCGTCTGGAGGCGGAAGACTGGCAGTTGAGTTGGGGGCGCTTTCGGCAGACCATTTGATTTCTGCCGACGATGGGACCTTGGAGCTCTTATCGAATAGCAATACGGTTGCAACGATCCTGCCGGGAACTTCCTTCTTTCTTAACGAGGCCTTTGCAAAGGGGAGGGAGCTCGTTGACCGTGGCGCCATAGTTGCACTGGCATCGGACTTCAATCCAGGTTCATGCAATATTTATGATCCCTTTTTCATAATCTTTCTAGCTGTTTCCCGTTGCGGTTTGTCTGTAGAAGAGGCAATAATCGCGTATACTGTGAACGGCGCTAAAGTCTTGTGCCTTGAGGATAGAAAAGGGAGGATCGAGGCAGGATTCGATGCCGACCTTGTTCTGATAAAGGCCGGTGATTACAGCGAAATAGTATACAACTTTTCCAGGAACATTGTAAGCGGAGTAATAAAGAGCGGAAAAAGGGTAAGATGAATATTAGGATTGTTGGTACAGGAAAACCAAAGTCAAATTTCATTGTTGAAGGTGTAGAACAATACAGAAAGTGGCTTGGTGCTTTTGGAAGAGTTGATCTAGAATATTTCCCGCTTGGTGGGACGACCGCCAGAGAAAGAGAGCAAGTGAAGGAGAGAGAGGGCAGAAGATACTTGAAAGCTGCAGATTCGCAGGACAAGATTCTGCTTCTTGATGCCCAAGGGGAACAGTACTCCTCGCAGGAGTTTGCACGAATGCTTGAAAAATGGCAAAATATAGGTGTAAGCAATCTGTCTTTCTTTGTAGGAGGACCTTTAGGATTTAGTAATGAGGTCCTTTCTAAGGGCTGGCAGAAACTGTCTTTGTCAAGGATGACCTTTACTCACGAAATGGCTGTTCTTATCCTATTGGAGCAGCTTTTTCGGGCATTTGCGATCCTGGGCAACAGACCGTATCATTATTGATCTGGAGGTGCAAATCAGAAGTGGAAGACCCTACTAGTAGCGGGGATCCTGTATCGATTTTATTGAATCTGTTATTGCTTGGCTTTCTTCTTTATCTTTCGGGTGTCTTCTCTGGAACAGAAACTGCTCTTATGTCAATGGGTAAATTAAAACTCCGTGACCTTGTCGATAGCAAAGAAAAGCGATTCAGCAAGTCGGTGAAGTTTTTTGTTCAAAACCCGAATTCAGTTCTCACAGCAATTCTCGTGATGAACAATGTTGTCAACATACTGTCTTCGTCACTTGCAACCTTGCTTGCATTGCAGGTTCTTCCAGATAACTCGGCCGGAGTTGCCGCAGCGTTAGTGACGGGCATTATGACCTTTCTCATTCTCATCTTTGGAGAAATTACACCCAAAATCTATGCGCGTGAGAATTCCGAGCGTTTATTCAGAAGAACAATCACCTTTATATCGGCAATCACGATTGTCTTGAAACCAATATTGTGGTTATTATTGCGGATTTCGAGTTTCTTTATAATAATTATCGGTGGGAAAAAGGCCGAATTCTCACCTTTCATAACTGAAGACGAAATAAAATCTGCAGTAGATGCGGGGCATAAGGAAGGGGTTCTTCAGTCGGAAGAGAGAATGATTATGAAGAGAACTCTGGAGCTGAAAGATATATCGGTGAAGGAGATCATGACGCCCAGAGTCGAAATCGTTGCTCTTGAGGAAGAACAACCGCTGATAGATCTGATGGAACTCGTGCAATCCGAAGGATACTCTAGATATCCGATTTACAGGGAGAATATCGATAGGATTGTGGGTGTTTGCTATGCTAAAGATCTTCTGAACTTCATTCTCGACAGAAAGGACAACGATGTCCTCCAGACGATCCGTGTCGAAGAGATTATGAGGTATCCATATTTTGTTCCTGAGACGAAGAAGGTTGACGATCTTCTTAGGGAGTTCAAAGAGAAGAAGAATCATCTCGCAGTTGTTATAGATGAGTATGGAGGAACTGCCGGTATCATTACCATGGAAGATGTCATCGAAGAGCTTACGGGTGAAATACTGGACGAATATGATGAAGAGTCAGAAGAGATAATGATAGAGAGATTGGGAGAGAGAGAATACATAGTTGATGGAATGACTCCGATAAACGATATTGAGAGAGAACTGGAACAGCCATTTCCTGAAACGGAGTTCGAGACAATTGGCGGTTACCTGCTGGAAGTTCTTGAGAGATTTCCGGAAGTGGGAGAAAAGATTATCGTAGACGGATTCACTTTCGAAGTTCTTGCTGCGGGAAAGAACAAAGTTGAGAAAATCAGGCTAATTGTAGACAGGAGGAGCGTTGATGATAGACAGATTGGAGGAGAAGGCACTAATACAGAAAGCTATTGAGGCTAAGGAGCGATCATACTCCCCTTACTCGAAATTTCCCGTTGGTGCGGCTCTACTTACCGAAGAAGGCCGAGTTTTCGTGGGAACCAATGTTGAAAATAGTTCATACGGACTATCTATGTGCGCAGAGAGGTCGGCCATCGTTTCGGCTGTTTCAAATGGGTACAGGAAGTTCAGAAGTATAGCCATAGTAAGTGACAGGAAGGAGCCGACTTCTCCTTGTGGAGCCTGCAGGCAGTTTATGGTGGAATTTGGGAACTTTGAAGTGATATTAGTAGGAGAAGAGAATATTAAGAGAACAACTACATTTGAGTTGCTGCCGATGCATTTTGAGATGGAGAAGTGAAATGGAGCGTTCAGTTGGAGAAGAGAGGATTTTTTCAGGAAGAATTCTGGGGCTTGAAAGACATACAGTAATTTTGCAGGATGGAAGTCTAGCTCTCAGAGAGGTGGTTAGGCATCCCGGGGCCGTCGCGATTGTCGCATTTGTCAGTGAGCAGTTGCTTCTTGTAAGGCAGTTCCGATTTCCGGTTCAGAAGTACATGCTTGAAATACCGGCTGGAAAGCTTGATGCGGGCGAGAGACCTGAAGATTGTGCTAGAAGAGAGTTGCTTGAGGAAACTGGCTACGTACCAAGATTTCTGCACAAATTGATTACAATAGAAACCTCTCCGGGCTTTTCCGATGAGATAATTCACATATATGTTGGTGAAGTAGAGAAGTCTCAGGAGCCGTGTCCCGATGAGGGGGAATTTGTTGAGCCGGTTCTGGTTGATTCTAAAGAGGTTGTAAAGATGATAATTGGTGGTCAAATTACCGATAGCAAGACGGTTTCTGGTATTTTGCTCGCTTTTGCTGGAAGGGAAAGTGATAAGTATGATTAGAGTTAGATTTGCTCCAAGCCCAACCGGATACCTCCATGTTGGAGGAGCTAGAACTGCGCTGTTCAACTACTTGTTTGCAAGGCACTACGGTGGAAAGCTTGTTCTCCGTGTCGAGGACACCGATATTTCCAGATCCACTAAGGAATATGAGGATCAGCTAATGGAGTCGCTTCTGTGGCTTGGTATAACATGGGATGAGGGTCCAGATGTCGGTGGCGCTTTTGGCCCATACAGACAAAGTGAGAGAGGCCCTATTTACAGGGAAATGATCGGGGATCTGCTCCAAAGGGAACAGGCTTATGAAGTCCATGCCTATCCTGAAGAGATAGAGGAACTGCATGACAAATTGCTATCAGAAGGGAAGGCGCCACACTATGATCAAGAGATGCTTGAGGCCTTCAACACCGATGAAAGAATCTCTGAGTTCGAATCCAAAGGGTTGAGACCTGTCGTTTTTTTCAAGATGCCTCGGAAAGAGTACAGACTTCCAGATTTGATAAAGGGTGAAGTAGTCTTTAAGGAGGGAGCAATTGGAGATTTTGTGATTATGCGCTCCAACGGTCAACCTATCTATAACTTCGCTGTAGTGGTGGACGACATCACAATGGAGATCTCGCACGTGATACGGGGAGACGACCACCTTTCCAATACTCTAAGGCAACTTGCACTCTATGAAGCCTTTGGAGCTCCAATACCCTCCTTTGCCCATGTTTCGATGATCCTTGGACCTGATGGAAAGAAACTAAGTAAAAGACATGGCGACACTTCGGTTGAGCAGTTCAGAGAAAGGGGCTTTTTGCCTGAGGCCTTCTTCAATTTCCTTACACTGCTTGGCTGGTCACACCCGGACGGTAAAGAGATTCTGAATCACGAAGAGATTGTAGAGAGTTTCTCCATTGAAAGGGTCAACACAAGCGCTGCAATATTTGATGAGGCGAAAGCCAAGTGGATGAACGGGGTTTACATTCGCGAATCTGATCTTGAAAGAATAACCGATTTGGCAGTCCCCTTTATCATTCAATCGAAATTGATGACTGCAGAAGACGCCGTCGCCAATAGAAAATGGCTGAAAAGAGCAGTTGATTCCGTTCGAAAGGGTGTGGAAACACTCTCCGAAATACCGGATAAGATGAGGCTATATTTCGAAGATCCTCAGGTGACTTTTTTCACTCCTTCCAACGATGTTGAAAAGGGTGTTTATAAAGCTTTGGAAGCTTTCAAAGATAGAGTCGAGTATCTTGATTCCTGGAGCAACGATGAAATAATTGGTACAATAAGAGGCATTCTCAAAGATCTGAAACCGGACAGAAAGGCTTTCTATATGACCCTGAGAAAAATACTCACATCTGTCGAAGAGGGGCCCGAATTAGTAGATATTATTTTTCTCTTGGGAAGGAACAAGACTCTTAACAGGCTCCAGCGAGCAATCAACTCTATATAGACAAAGAGGCCAATCAAGGCCTCTTTTTATTTGTCATGAATCCTTTTCATAAGGTGTACCGGAAGCTGCAGGAGACCGTGTCTTCCCGATGAATCCTCCGACTACTATCAGCGTAACCACAAACGGAAGCATATTGAAAAGAGGTTTTACGCTGGACGAAACAGAGACTATAGAGCTGCTCTGTAGCTGAAGATTCATTGCTTCCGCAGCGCCAAAGAGAATTGCGGCCCACATGGCTCCAACGGGATTCCAGTTACCCAGTATCATCGCGGCAAGCGCAATAAACCCTCTTCCGTGAATCATATTTTCGACGAATCTTCCAAGCTCTCCGACTGAAAGAAAAGCTCCGGCTAGGCTTGCAAAAACGCCACTCATAAGAACACCGAAATATCTGATCTTGAAAACATTTATTCCAAGAGTATCGGCAGCTTCGGGGTTTTCTCCGACAGCTCTCATTCTAAGCCCAAGGGGAGTCTTGTACATCAAGAACCAGCTGGCGATTACAGCGATAATGGCTAGGTAAGTAAAGGGACTCATAGAACCAAAAATATCTCCGATAAAGGGAATCTCACTTAGCCAGCCAGCATCAAGATATGGCACGCGGCCAATGAAGTCTGTTTGACCCTCGTTACCAAAGATAGGAATCATCAAGAATGAAGTTGTGCCTTGTGCAATTATTACAAGAGCGGTAGCACTTACAATCTGGTTTGCAGACCACCTTATACTTGCCCACGCATGAAACCAAGTAAAGCCAGTACCGATAATTACTGCCATCAGAACCCCGAGCCAGGCATTTCCGGTTATTAGAGTGAAAACTATCGAAGTAAAGGCTCCCATTAGCATGATGCCTTCGAGCGCAATGTTTGTAACTCCCGTGATTTCACTATAAGTTCCTCCGAGAGCAGCAAAGATTAAAGGAGTCGCAGAGAGCAGCGTTAGTTTATAGAACAAGGGGTTGACCAGAATTGCAAAGATCGCTTCGATCCAGCTCATATTGCAGTCACTCCTTTCTTTCGCTTCCAGGAAATCAGCGTTGATACTATTCTTTCGGCTGCCACGAGGAATATCACTATGCCTTGAATTATCGAAACAATGTCGTTTGGAATCTGAGCTCGAATTTGCATCGCATTTGAACCGGTTCTTAGGGCAGCTATAAGAAGAGCAGCGAAGATTATTCCAATCGGGTTGTTTCTTCCTATAAGCGCAATCGTTATTCCATCAAAGCCTCTTCCCCCAGTGAGTTCTCCAACGAATCGATGAGGTGGAACACCAATAAGATCGACAATTCCTGCCATTCCAGCCAGAGCGCCACTTATCGCCATAGTAAGAATTATGCTCTTCCTGATGCTTATACCTCCATACTCTGCAGCATGAGGGTTGAATCCGACTGCCTTCAGCTTATAGCCTGTTGTAGTCTTTTCAATCAAGATATACATGATTATTGCAACAGCAACAGCAATGAAAATTCCGATGCTGAGTTCAGTCGCTTGAACCTTCAAGATCACAGGAAGTTTCGACGCCTCCGCAATCTCAGGACTCTTTGGAGTTCCGGAGCCCACGGCGAGAGGCCCAGTTACCATATAAGATGCCAAGTTAGAAGCAATCCAGTTCAGCATAATCGTTGAGATTACTTCGTGGGCACCGGTGAAGGCTTTGAGAAATCCGGCAATTGAAGCCCAAAAAGCTCCTGCAAGCATTCCCGCGAGAATAGAAAGAGGGATCGCTATAACTGACGGAATTCCACCGATGTTCATAGCGACCACTGCGCCTATAAGAGCGCCCATTGTCATCTGACCTTCAGCACCTATGTTAAAGACACCTGCTCTGAATCCAAAACCTACGGCGAGACCGGTAAGGATCAGAGGCGTCATCTTCATTATTGTGTCTGCGATAGCTTCCTGGCTGCCAAAGGCTCCATCAAGCATTATCGCGTAAGCTGTCACTGGATTCTTTCCGATCATGATGATAATTATGGAGGCGATTAGGAGAGCTATCAAAACGGAGACGATAGGAACTAGTAAAGCATATATTTTGCCCGTGTTCATGATTCATCACTCCGTTCCCTGACGACTTCGGTCTTCTTATGGCCCGCCATCATAAGGCCAATCTCCTCTCTATTAACTTCATGCGGAGCCACTTCTCCCATTATCTGACCTTCGTAGAAGACAAGTATTCTGTCTGAAAGAGAAAAGATCTCATCGAGTTCCATCGAAATCAGCAGCAATGCGATTCCCTTATCCCGCATAGATATCAGCGTCTTATGAATGAACTCTATCGCACCAATATCAAGCCCTCTTGTTGGCTGAGAGACTACAACCACTTTGGGTTCAATGGGTACTATGCTGATCTCGCGGCCCACTACAACCTTCTGTTGATTCCCACCGGAGAGATTTCCAGCAATCATGTTTATATTCTTTGGCCTTATATCAAAAGTCTCAACAACATCACTTGCGAAGGCCTTGACAGCTTTCAAATTTATGAACCCCTCTTGGGAAAATGGTTCTTCATCCTGCTTCCCCAGTATGAGGTTATAATAGACGGGATATTGCATTATCATGCCCCTTTTGTGTCGATCTTCTGGGATGTGTGTCATTCCGGCCTCTCTAATCTCAAGAGCTGTATGATTTGTCAGATCTTCTCCATTGAGGAAGATTCTTCCCTTTTCAACCTTTCTAAGTCCAGTAATTGCTTCAACTAGTTCCGTCTGGCCATTTCCCGCGACGCCGGCGATACCAACTATCTCGCCCCGACGAACTACGAAGGATACGCCATTTACGGTGTCGAGATTTCTGTTATCCTTTACGTGGAGATCTTTTATCTCCAAAACGGTCTCCCCTGCCTTTTTCTCTTCTTTTTCGACTCTGAGGAGGACCTCCCTGCCGACCATCATATTGGCGAGTTGTCTTGGATTAGTGTCTTTAGTATTGACTTGACCGGTTACCTTTCCCAATCTCATGACCGTAACTCTGTCAGTAATAGCCATTACCTCATTCAATTTGTGAGTAATGAAGACTATTGTCTTGCCGTTTTCCTTAAGAACACGGAGTATTTTGAAAAGTTCCTCTGTTTCTTGAGGGGTAAGAACCGCAGTTGGTTCATCGAAAATCAAGATCTCTGCGCCCCTATAAAGGATCTTAAGGATCTCAACTCTTTGTTGCATGCCAACTGGAATGTCTTCGATATATGCATCGACATCAACGGCCAGGCCGTATTTTTTTGAGAACTCTATTACTATCTTTCTTGCCCTGCCGGAGTCCATGAATAGCTTCAAGGGTCCTCGCCTAGGTTCAGATCCTAAGACGACATTTTCGGCTACCGTTTGATTGTCTACAAGCATGAAGTGCTGGTGAACCATTCCTATTCCCATATCTATGGCATCTTTCGGCCCGTTGATTATTGTCTTTCTACCGTTAATAAAAACCTCCCCTTCATCAGGGGTATAAAGTCCATAAAGCTGGTTCATCAGGGTGGTTTTCCCGGCACCGTTTTCACCGACAAGTGCGTGAATCTCGCCCTTCCTGACTTCAAAATTCACATGATCATTGGCCAAAACAGAAGGGAATTGCTTCACTATGCCTTTCATGGCTACTGCAATACCAGAGAGATCGAGGTTTTCAACGTAATTCAAATCCACACGCCCACCTCCATCGTACATGATACGAAAGATCGGGAGAGCTTACTCTCCCGATCTTTGATATCACACGGTTGTGTGAAGAGCTTCCATTAAGGAAGGGTTATTTCTGGGACAACGAAAGCGTCAAGTTTTTCCTGAGTATCAGGAACAACTAGCGTTCCGGCTTTTATTAGACCCTTCAGGAACTCGACTTGAGAAAGGATAGTCGGTCCTACTATATCCTTGGTATAGGTCATAGGGCTTATTCCCACGCCTTCATCCTTTATACCCAGTGTCTTTGCTCCAGGTTCGAATGTTCCCAGAGCAATACTCATGACGGCCTGATAAGAAGCCATGTCGACTCTCTTAACTGAGCTTGTAAGAACTCTTCCAGGAGCCATGTAATCCTGATCGACATCGACACCAACTGCGAAGAAGCCCTCACCCTTCTCAGCTGCGGCCTCGATGACTCCATTTCCACAGGCCCCTGCGGCATGGAAGACAATATCCGCGCCTTCTGCGAACTGAGCGATGGCAAGGTCCTTTCCCTTCTTCGGATCGTTGAAGTCCATCGTATATCCCTGAAGTATGCTTATGGTCTTTCCATGGAGTTCTTCGTAAACTCTGATTCCAGCTTCATAGCCATAGCGGAACCTTTCGACCGGAGGAATTGGGAGACCACCGACAAAACCTACCATGTTTGTTTTCGTCATAGCTGCAACAACGTAACCAACTAGGAAAGCTCCTTCCTGTTCTTTGAAAAGATAAGTTGCCACGTTGTTGGGCATGTTCTCGATCGGATCGATGTCGATCCCAATGAAGTAAGTATCCGGGAACTGAGGGGCAACCTTGTAAAGTGCGTCAGCCATCATGAAGCCTACTCCAAAAACGATGTCTGCTTCCTTGGCGGCATTAGACAGATTCGGAATGTAGTCGGCCTGCTCTTTCGACTGGACTACTTCTCTCTCCAGTCCGAGAAAATCAGAGGCCTTTACTATTCCTTCCCACGTGCCGTCGTTAAAAGACTTGTCACCAAGTCCTCCGACGTCTGTAACCATGATTACCTTCATAGCCAGTACCGGGAGAGCAAACATTAGAATAAGTGAGAACACCAACAAAAGTTTTAGTTTCATTCAACAACACTCCCTTTCTTATGAGATAGTAAGATCCAAAGAACTGATAATGCAATTATACCCGCAAAAACTGTCAAAAACAAAGCGTTTACTGAGGGTTCAATAGATATTCTTAGCATCGGAGATCCGCCTTGAACAAAGAGATTTAGCGTATCGATACCCGGCAGAACGATTAAAAAATAAGCTGTGATCACTGCAAGATTGATGAAGGAGATAACCGGTTTTCGCACAACGAACAACGTTATTGAGAGCAAGAGCAGAGCCACGACAAGCGATGCAAATTCGGGAACTCTGTAAACCTTAACTGGAACTGAAGAAGGGGCGTCATTCAGAAGAGGGGCCATCTTTTCACGGTAATCATCAAGGGCGACTTCAAGTTCCGGCTTCGACTGAAGCTCCGTTTCCAGTGAATTAGAAAAATCTTCTCTCATTCTACTACCTGCAAAACTAACAATTCTTTCTGAAGTATCTATTAGGGTTGATAAGGCAGCTTCGTAACCTTTTCGATTTCTTTCGCTGTCGCGAATGAAACCTTCTATATCTTTTGTAAGGCCTTCTAATTCAGAGACATAAGTATTCTGATTTTCAATTGACATGTATTCACTGAATGCCGGTGCAGCCACTCTTAGCCTTCCGTTTGAGTCGACACTAAAACTCATTTCAGCAGCCGTTGAGAAAGAGTTCATCTTGTTCGGGATAATGACTCTCAAGACTCTCTTGAAGCTATTCAATTCACTTGAAACAAGTGAGTTCAAGTCTCTTGTTTGAAGGCTAATCATCGATTCCGGCGCAAGAAAGACGTCATTTTTCAAAGTTGAATAATAAACGGAATCATAGAATCCTTCAAAGTTGTCCATCAGGAGTTCAGGCTGTTCGTTGAGAAGGTTCATGAATGGCAGTAATGCTATCAAGAAAAGGAGAAGGAGTTTCAGAATAAGTATCCTGCTCCTTTTTCTTCTACTGAATGCGGCTGCAACAGCAAGTATGAACACGAAAGCAAACGCTGGCAGAGCAACAACTGAATGAAGCGACAAATCAAATATGCCCGTGGTTATCTCTCCGATGAAGAAGATATAAAGCGTTTCCAGAATTATTATTATTCCAATAACATATTTTCTCATAGCAGGAACAACTGTGAATCCTAAAATGGCAATCAGTGCATAGGCCAATATTCTTAACCACCAGAGATCGATACGTTTATCAATACTTGAAACTAGGCTCTTGGAAAGCTCGTTCCTTATTCCTCCCATTATGTTTGCCTGAATCGGAACGATCTTCCTTACTTCGCTTTCGATGTCGCTTTCTATTAGACTTGTAGGAGTAAACTGTTTTAGAGATAAAAGCTGGGCTCCCATCTGGATCTTCTCTACTATTTGAGATCTTAATTCTTGATTCTCCTCAAGAATGTCCATCAAATCCTGAAAGTAGGAGTCTTCAGGTATGGAATCAATCTCAAATCCCGGGATGTCCTTAACTCTTATCTCAACGGATTCAGGATAAAATGGGGCTTTATCAATCAATCCAATTGATCTAAGAAGCCAAAGTCTGAAAAGCTCTCTTCCCGAAGACATAATTTCTGCATTACCTACCTGTGAAAGATCCATCGCAGTTTGAACTGCTAATCTATTGACTTCCTCATCGACGAGCGAGCTAACACTATATTCTCTGTTGCTTATGGTCGAAATTGCTGAATTAAGCGCATCAATTACACTTCTGTTTGAAAGGCTTAGTATTTCTTTTTCTGAATCATATGGCGCATCAGCTTCAATACTGTAGGAAGAAAAGGAATCCGTCACCAGGAGTTCGTCAGGAAATAAACCGGGCTTGGTTTCTATTAGGCCTAGAGAATAGGCGATCCATTCTTTGTAGACTTCTCCGGCCATTTCACGTACTCTTGAGGAATATGTATTGAAGACCTCAAGGTAAGCCGGCATTTCATTGAGGGTATGTATTTCAAAAGGCTTTCCAGAAATATCAGTAAGGACCCAGGCGAGAAAGGCACTGTAGGCGATTCTGTCGTCGATGTCACGAAACTCACTTTCATCGAATGCTTCAATATGCCTGGTAAGAAGTCCGGCAATAGTTGTCGAACTTTCCTTCTTCTCTATGCTACCAACCATTTGAAGTTTGTAAAGTCTGTAGACAGACAAATAATCGAGATCTTCAATCAGCTTCAGAACTTTTGGAAGACTTGGCGCTTCCTTATTGTAGTCTTCTACGTAGGCCTTGAAATCTTCGATAATAACTTTCTGGCTAAAAGAAAAGGAAAGAATGGCGATCGCCAGAAACACAATGACCGAGAGTAATCTCTTTGGCACTTCACACCTCCAGCCCGATCACTTGTTTAACATATTCTCAATAGCATTGATTATCACATTGAGACCGGTAGTATTTGCGGCCCCGTCAGGTAAAACTATATCACAAAAGTATTTTTGCGGTTCTATGAAACTCTCGAAAGAGGGGGCGACAAATTTTCTGTATTGTTCGATTATGCTCTCTATTGATCTCCCTCGTTCCTTTGTATCCCGTTCAATTCTTCTAATTAGCCTTTCATCAGCCGGTGCATCTATGTAGATCGAAAAATCGAAGAGATCCCTCATTTCTTTCTTGAACATTACCAAAAGTCCTTCGACAATAATCAACGGTTTAGGTATGAACTTTCTACATATTCCAGACTCACGCCTATAGGTCACCATACTATAGACAGGAACCATAATGCTTTTGTTCTCTTTAACAAATCTGAGATGCTCTTCGAAAAGCTCAAAATCAAAGGCCTTAGGGGAGTCAAAGTTGAATTGTCTTGGATCGGTGCCTGGATCGAGATTCTTATAATAGTCATCCATAGAAAGGACCGCAGCTCGCTCCATGAAATGATTGAAGATCATATTTGTCACCGACGTCTTTCCTGCCCCGCTGCCACCAGTTATTGAAACGAGGACCATTAATGCTTTCTTCCTTTCTTTGAAGATCCATAAGTCATGCTAAAAGCAAGTGACCGGAAAGAAGCCGAAATATCTATCTCTTCGTTTATGATCTCCTGAGGTAAAGAAAGTCTTATTGGCGCAAAATTCACTATGACCTTTATACCTGCCTCCGTTAGCAAATCGGCGGTGCTCTGCGCCGCGCTTGCCGGAACAGTAATCACACCGATTTCAATATTCCTACTTTTGACTATTTCTTTCAATTTGGCCGTGGACTCAATCATGAGGTTATTTGGCATGGGCATTCCTATCTTGTTAGGATTGTTGTCGAACAGTGCCTTTGCAACGAATCCCGATTTGGAAAGGCCTGGATAGTTGGCCAGCGCCATCCCCAGATTTCCCATTCCAACTATACAGGTATTCCACCTCTTTCTGATTCCCAGTATCTCGCTTATGCTGTCAAGAAGAAGCTCGGTGTTGTAACCTACACCCCTTTTGCCAAACTCGCCAAAATATGAAAGGTCTTTTCTGACTTGACTGGCTTTGATGCCTAGCCTGTCGGCAAAGTCTTTTGAAGATATGCTTGACACCCCAGAGATCACCAGATTCTCTAGGCATCTGTGAAAAATTGCAAGTCTCTTGATCGTGGGCTTGGGAATCTTCCTACTGTCCATTATTTATCTTCCTCCAGGAGTTTCTTTGCGAAAATTATATCATGGTTACCGTCGGTTCATCTTTGATTGAGCCACTCAAAAATGTGAGACAGCTACGTGCTATAATTACCTTTAGAATGTTCATAATGTAGACTGGAGCACATTCTATGGAAAAGAGAGTTGTTTTGAAAAGCCAATTTGTATTAGTACTAATGCTGATCATATCTCTTTTCCTTTTTGTTGAAACTTTGTACATTATCAGATATGTGAAGGAATCGCGGTCGGCTGAATTTGAGGTAATTTTTTATGATAATACTACACCGATCAGGATTCTCCTGGATGATGAAGGATACGTTCTTCAGCCTGGGGAGAGTTTGATGCTAAGTATCGGGCGAAATGACGAAGTAATTGTCGAGCAAGAAGTAGCCGGAAGATACACAGTAAGAGGTGGCGGAAAGATAGTCAATGTGAGTATTCCGCGTGTGAAAGTGAGTGTAAAGTGATGGGGAATTATCGAAAGACGGAGATGGTCAATCTCGTAATCTTTGTTTTCGGTTCATATATAGATTACAGATTGCAGGAGATTCAACCTGTTCTTGAGAAAAGATTTGGGCCAGCAGACTACATTTCAAAGGCTCTGGATTTTGATAGGTACACATCTTATTACAATGATGAAATGGGATATGGCTTGAGGGGAAAATTGATCTCCTTCAAAAGGCTTATTCACCCACAACAGATTTCTCTGATAAAAAGATTAACGAATGCGATAGAAGATCATTTCACGTTGGAAGGCAATCGAAAGGTAAATCTGGATCCGGGTTACATTCATCATGCGCAGTTCGTGCTGGCCTCTACGAAGCACTGGGCAAATCGTGTTTATGTTGGAGACGGCATTTATGCAGAAATTACGCTTATGTACATCGATGGCTCTTTGAAACCTCTTCCATACACTTATCCCAATTACAAAGATCGTGAATACATAGAAGAGCTTATGAAAATCAGGGAGTTGTATCTTCTCAAGAGAAAGGAAAGGCTATGAAGCTCGGAGTTCTTTCTCTGGGATGCTCAAAGAATATCGCTGACATGGACAACTTCATGGGGATAATGGCTAATAGAGGACACGAGATAGTTGAAGATGCTTCAGTTGCGGATTTGATAATTATAGATACCTGCGGCTTTATTGACGATGCAAAAAAGGAGAGTGTGGAGGAAATCTTCAAATTCATTTCTCTTAAGCAAGAGAATCCTGGATTGAAGGTAGTAGCTGTAGGGTGTCTTGTGCAGCGATATTTTGATGAACTAAAATCGGAAATTTCTGAGATAGATGGACTTATAGGAGTTACAAGTCCATTTACTCTTGCAGATCTAATTGAAAATGGGGAGTTCTTCTATTTGAAGGAGCCGGATGGAGTATACGACTTTTCCAGTAGAGTGGTCAGCAGTAAGTATTCTGCTTATGTGAAGATAGGAGATGGCTGTAACAGAAACTGCGCCTTTTGTTCTATTCCTGATTTCAAGGGGAAGTCGGTGAGTCGAAATCCAGATAGTATAGTGAAAGAGACTCTTTCTCTCATAAGAAAAGGGGTAAAGGAGATCGATCTCGTTTCTCAGGATTGTACACAATATGGAAAAGACTTGAATGAGAAAACGGATCTCAAGAGCCTTCTTGAGAGGCTCAACAATATTGATGGGGATTTCTGGATAAGAGTTCTTTATCTTCATCCTGATCACGTTGACAACGAGCTTGTCGATTCGATTCTCTCACTGTCAAAAGTCGTAGATTATTTTGATATTCCAGTTCAAAGCGGTTCTACAAGAATCTTGAAGAAGATGGGGAGGATAAAGGATTCAGATCGGTTGCGCGAGCTGCTGTTTGGAATAAGGCAAAAGGCTCCTCACGCTATTCTGAGAACAACCTTGTTGATTGGTTTTCCCGGTGAAAGTGAAGCAACATTCAATGAAACCCTTGATTTTGTGAGAAGTGTAAAATTCGATAGACTTGGAGGCTTTGTTTATTCCAACGAAGAAGGGACTCAGGCATTCGGCCAGAAGAGGACGATCGGCAGAAAGGCGGCTAAGGAAATGCTCAATTCGTTGCTTGAAGAACAGGACACGATTTCAGCCGGAAGGCTTTCCCAGTTCAAAGGACAGATAATGACTGTTCTTGTTGAAGAAAGCGGTTCAAGTTATTCGCTTGGAAGAGCCTATAACAGTGCGCCAGACGTTGACGGAGTGGTGGTACTTAAAGGTCATAATGAGGATGGGGTTTTTGTTAAAGCGAGAATTACTGATTCTTATGAACATGACATGGAAGGTGTTATCTTGGATGAACTTGCCTAATATTTTAACTTTATCCAGAATGTTGCTTACTATACCTGCATTGCTGATGCTAATGAGCGGGAGTGTTGTGGGTCACTATTTTTCGTTTATTGTTTTCGTTGTCGCTGCTTTGACAGATTTCTTCGATGGCAGAATAGCGCGAAAACGTGGACTGGTTACGGATTTAGGAAAATTCCTTGACCAGATCTCCGATAAGATACTGGTTACTTCAGTTTTCTTAGGGTTTATGGGACTGTCCAGGATCAGTCTGTGGTTCCTCTTTATCCTCATATTCAGGGATACACTTGTGTCAGGGATTCGAATGGTTGCTTCAAGTAAGGGAAAAGTGATTGCCGCGGACATATTTGGCAAAGCCAAGACCGTGGCGCAAATTGCGCTCTTGATACTTCTTTACTCTAATTTGCTCTGGGGATTTCCCGCTCCGAGTGTGATGGTTTGGTTCGAGATCCTTGTTGCTATCATAACGGCGTTAAGTGGGGGCAATTACCTACTTAAGAATCTTGATATCTTTAAGGGAGGAAAGTAAATTGCGCTCTTTTATTGCAGTTGACACCGGCGAGAGAGTCCCGGCAATGATAGACGGTATATCTGAAAAGCTTAGAAGAATGGGATTCAAGGCATCCTGGGTGCCTGGAGCAAACGCTCATGTCACGCTTGCATTTCTTGACAACATTGAGTTGGACAAACTTGCTTTGCTCGCGTCGATGCTTTCTCGCAGATTAAGAGGCTTTCCTTCTTTTACTTTGGAGACGGGTAGAATAGGTTATTTCAAGCACAAGGATCTGCCGAAAGTAATCTGGGTTGCAATCGAGCGGAACCAAAATCTTGTCAATCTCCAGAGAGAAACAAGAGTAGTGCTTGAGGCGTTAAGTCTTCCCGTCGACGAGAATTTCAGACCCCATCTAACAGTTGGAAGAATGAAGTTTAGTCCGCCCATGTGGCGCAAGTTTCTAAGCACTCTTGAAAATGAGCACATAATCTTCCCTGTTGGAGAAGTTACAATATTCGAATCTATCCTTTCGAGGGAAGGCGCAACATACAGGAAGGTCTTCACATGCAGTTTTGAAGGAGGACTGATTGAACATGCTGTCTAAGGATAAGAAGAACGCACTTGAAAGGGCAATAAAGGACATTGAAAAACAGTTTGGTAAGGGTTCAGTGATGTTGATGGGTGATAAGGAAGAACACAAAAACATAGAAGTTATCCCTACTGGATCGCTTGCAGTTGATATCGCTTTAACGGTTGGAGGATACCCGAGAGGTAGAGTTGTTGAGATCTATGGTGCGGAGTCAAGTGGCAAGACGACCATTGCCTTGCATGCGATTGCAGAAGTTCAGAAGCGTGGTGGAATAGCTGCTTTTATCGATGCCGAACATGCGCTGGATATTCACTATGCCCAGAACCTCGGCGTAGATGTTGACAATCTTCTTATTTCTCAGCCAGACTATGGGGAACAGGCCCTTGATATCGTCGATGGTCTTATAAGATCAAATGCCGTTGATCTAATTGTAGTAGATTCTGTCGCTGCCCTGGTCCCTAGAACTGAGATTGAGGGGGCTATGGGTGAACTTCAAGTCGGACTCCAAGCCCGTCTTATGTCTCAGGCATTGAGAAAGATTTCCGGAAATGTTAGTAAGTCCAAATGCATAGTCATTTTCATTAACCAAACAAGAATGAAAATTGGGGTAGTTTACGGGAACCCTGAAACCACCACTGGAGGAGTAGCTCTTAAGTTTTACTCTTCAGTAAGGCTTGAGATAAAAAGAGGGAGCGCGATAAGAGAAGGAAATACGGTCCTTGGAAACGAGACAACGATAAAAGTCGTAAAGAACAAAGTTGCGCCTCCATTCCGAGAAGCGAAGGTCGACATAATCTATGGACAGGGTATTGAACATGCAAACGAGCTCTTCAATCTTGCACTCTCAGAAAACATGATAGAGAGGAAAGGCGCCTGGTATACCTACATCTCGGAAGATAATAATGAGGTAAGTCTTGGTCAGGGAAAGTCAAACGGTGTGGAATTCATGAAAGAGAATCCCGAGTTGATCCTTGAAATGGAAAACAGACTTAGAGCAAAATACAATTTGCCACTTCTAGAAGCTAAAAAAGAGGAGAAGGAAGAGGAAGGATAATGCTTTCCGATCCAATGAAGGATGCAGTTAGATACATAAAGTATAGGATGAGATCCAGAAAGGAGATAGAAGACCAACTACTGAAAAAGGGTTATTCTCAGGAAGAAGTCGATGAGGTCATTGAAAAACTTGAAGAGCAGAAACTAGTAGACGACAGAGTCTTTGCCAGTCTTTATGTGAGCGATGGACTGAACGTTCATCATAAGGGCCCATTCAGAATCAGACAGGAGCTTTTCAAACTGGGCATCTTGGAAGAGATTATCTCTGATTCAATTGAGAAGGAATTGGAAAACTGCGACTTAAAAGAGATTGCAAAAATTGCAATTGGTAGTACAGAAAGAACAGATGCTGATAAAATGCGAAGAAAGCTTTATAGAAAAGGATTTTCGTCTTCGTTAATAGACGAAGTAATTGATGAAATTGATGAGAAATCATGAAGGGAGGGAGCTGGTTTCCTCGACTGAAATTGAAAGGACCAGCGTTGAGAAACTATGATGTTTTTGATTGGTATAATAGCCGGCCTCGCAGCAGGGATAGCGCTGGCTTATTTTATATTCACCCCCTCTGCCGTGAAGAAGGCGAAGGAGGAGCTGCAACTTCAGCTGAAATCGGCGAAGCAAGATTCAGAATCGATCATAAAAAGGGCTCAGGAAGAGGCAGATCATCTGAAGAAAAAGGCTCTCATTGAAGGGCGCGAAGAACTCCATCGACTTAGGGAAGAGCAGGAGAAGGACTTCAAGAGAGATCGAGAGGAACTGAAGCAATGGGAAGACAGGATTTCGAGAAGAGAAGACAACATCGACAAAAAGGAAGAAGCTATTGAAAAGACGAGAATGCAACTAGATTTAGAGCGCGCTCGGGTTGAAGAAATGAAAGAAGAAGCTGAAAAGAAGCTCTTCAGTTTGGCCGAGCTTTCGATGGAGGAAGCGAGGAATATGGTTCTGAAGAGAGCTGAAGAGATATATGAACATGATCTTGCCCAAAAGCTGAAGGAATTGAAAGATCACTACGATGAAGAGGGAAACCGTTACGCAAAATGGGTAATCGTGAATTCTGTGCAGCGTTACGCTGCAGACTACACAGGAGATGTGACGGTAAGCGCTGTTAGCCTCCCTTCAGATGAAATGAAAGGTAGGATTATTGGAAGAGAGGGTAGAAATATCAGGGCCTTCGAAAAGCTAACAGGTTCAGATCTTGTAATCGATGACACACCTGAAGTCGTAGTCGTATCTTGTTTCAATCCTCTGAGAAGAGCAATAGCCAAGATGACTCTAGATAGACTTGTGGAAGATGGCAGAATTCACCCGGCAAGAATCGAGGAAATGTACGAGAAATCCAAGAAAGAGATTTACAATGAAATAAAGGAAGCCGGTCAGGAAGCGTTAATGAAAGTGGGAATTCCTTCTATGCATCCGGAGCTTGTCAAACTTCTCGGTAGACTGAAGTTCAGGACCAGTTACGGGCAGAACGTCTTACAGCATTCGATCGAGGTAGCACATTTGGCGGCGTTGATGGCCTCGGAACTTGGACTGAACGTCGATAAGGTGAAGAGAGGTGCAATTCTTCATGATATCGGGAAGGCGATTGATCACGAAGTTGAGGGATCCCACGCAATAATCGGCGGAGAAATCGCAAAGAGATACGGCGAAAAGAGTCACGTGGTGAATATGATTCAGTATCACCATGGTGAGACCGAAGCTTTAACTCCTGAGGCAGTTCTGGTAGCCGCGGCAGACGCAGTCTCGGCATCCAGGCCCGGAGCAAGAAGAGAGTCGCTAGATATGTACATAAAGAGGCTGGAGAATCTCGAAAATATTGCCACCGGGTTCAAACACATAGAGAAGGCTTACGCTATTCAAGCCGGGAGGGAAATTCGAGTCATCGTTGAACCTGAAAAGGTTGACGATCTTCTTGCTGAAAAGATGGCCATTGATATAGCAAAGAAGATTGAAGAAGAACTGGAATATCCCGGTGTTATAAAGGTTACTGTAATAAGAGAGCGAAGAAGCGTCTCTTATGCTTCCTGAAAGATTGACATAGGAAAAGCAGTGATATAAAATTGAAACCAGGTGCCAACGTAGCTCAACCGGTAGAGCGGCTCATTCGTAATGAGCAGGTTGGGGGTTCAAGTCCCTTCGTTGGCTCCAGATGCGCCCTTTACGGGCGCATTACTATTGGTGGTGGGAAAAATGGATAACTTCGAGTTAGAGGTTCTTCGATTTGTAAAAGAATGGGATCTCGTACGCGAAGGGCAGAGAATTCTTGTTGCCGTTTCCGGTGGAAAGGATTCAATGGCTCTCTTAAATGTTCTAAACAACTTGAAATCAACATTAAAGATAGAGCTCTTCGCGGCTAACCTAAACCATGGCCTTCGCGAAGAGGGACCCCAAGAAGAGGCAAGAATGATTGAGCAGTTCTGTGAAGATCGCTTTATAGATTTTTTCCATGAAAAGCGCGATGTGAGGGAATACATGAGAACGAAGAAGGGAGAATCAACTGAATCGGCTGCAAGGGAAGTAAGATACGGTTTTTTGAGAGACGTGAAGTCTATGATAGGAGCCGACCGCATTGCTCTTGGCCACAATCGAGATGATCTTGTGGAGAATACCTTATTGAGATTGGTGAAGGGGACAGGCATGAAAGGCGTAATTGGGTTGCGCCCATCGAACGGCGATTTGATAAGGCCACTGCTGTTCAGCGATATGCAACGTATTATAGATTATGTTACAATTAACAAGGTTACATTTATGGAGGATGAAACCAACGCTGAGGATGGTTTTGAGCGCAATTTCCTGCGTTTGCGGGTCATACCAGAACTAAGAAAGATAAACCCGGCGCTTAACAAAGCAATTTGGAGGTTCTTTGAAAATATCTATGATGGATACTCGTTAATTGATTCGAGGGTTGAAACGCTAATGTCTAGATTTGGGAAGGCAGATGGGATATATTTCGCTAAGCTCTCTGAACTGAGAGAGATAGAGAAACCTCTCATTCTTGAGCTGGTTAGAAAGATAGTGTCTATGATGAGTTTTGACAACTACCCTCCTTCTCGGCAGCGTGCGTTAGCCTTTTTTGATCTCTTCTCTAAAGACGAAGGTCGGTGGACAGTCGAGTTCAAAGAGAATTTGAAAGCTTCCAGGATTGGCAAATATGTGTTTTTTTACAGAGGAACCCTTGAGTTTCATGGGCATGAAAAAAGTTTTATAGAATCCATTCCTTTTGTCTGTGAGGCTGAAGGCTGGCAAATTAAAGTCGAATCCAAGGCGGGAATTTCAAGTGAGAATTACGGTGAATTTGATGGTGCTTTCAAAAGTATATGTTCAGATTCCCGAATTATCTTTCCGTTGAGTATTAGAGGGATGAACAACAAGGATAAGATTATACCCTTTGGAATGAAGAGAGAGAAGAAAGTGGTAGATATTTTGTCAGACAAAGGTCTTAAGGGCTTCTCGAGTATGATAATGGTTCTTGAAAACGCTTTTGGAGAGATCCTCTGGATTCCAGGTGTTGTCACGAGCGAGTTGTGTAGAGTTGGCCCCTCCAGTCGTAACAATGTAGTTTTTAGCCTTGAAAGGAGGTAGTTCTGTGGATCAAAAGCCCAGGATTGGAATGATTGTATTTTACGTTGTTTTAGGTTTATTCCTGCTGATTGCTCTCAGGGGCCTGTATCCAACTGAGACAAGAATTGTAGTTCCTTACACAAAATTTCTGGATGACTTCAATAACATAATCGATATAGTTGTTTACGACAGCGGAAAAGTTGTCTACATAACGGGAGACAACCCAAGAAGGTCTCTTGAGACTTATGTTCCATCTCAGACGCTTGTAACACAAACCTTCCAGAATCACATTGACTTGCTTGCTGAAAGAGGCGCAAACATAACGTTCGAGCGAGGAAGCGATTCTCTTTTCTGGGTGAATCTCCTCGGTACTTTGATCCCTCTGGGGATAATCATATTCATATGGTTCTTCCTAATGAGATCAATGTCCGGTAGGAATTCTCAAGCCTTCACTTTTACGAAGAGCCCCGCAAAGAAGTACGTTAACACTGATAAGAGGGTGACTTTCAAAGATGTGGCAGGAGTTGATGAGGCGCAGCAAGAACTTGCAGACATTGTCAGCTATCTCAAGGATCCGTCGATATTTGCAGACACTGGCGCAAGAATGCCAAAGGGTCTTCTGCTTGTGGGGCCTCCCGGAACGGGAAAGACATTGCTTGCAAGAGCCGTAGCTGGTGAAGCAGGAGTTCCGTTTTTCTTCATTAGCGGGTCGGACTTCGTCGAGCTCTTCGTAGGAGTCGGTGCGGCAAGAGTGAGAGATCTGTTCACTCAGGCGAAGTCTTCAGCGCCTTCGATTCTTTTCATCGATGAAATCGATGCGGTTGGAAGACATAGAGGAGCAGGGCTTGGCGGAGGGCATGACGAGCGGGAACAGACTTTAAACCAGATTCTAGTAGAGATGGATGGATTTGATGCTAAAACAGGTGTCATAGTAATAGCCGCAACAAACCGTCCAGACATTCTCGATAAAGCTTTGCTAAGACCTGGGAGATTCGACAAGAAAATATCTGTTGATCCTCCTGATTTGAAAGGGAGATCAGAGATTCTCAAGATACATATGCGCGGAAAACCGATAGATCCCGAAGTCGATGTTCAGCTCTTGGCAAGGAGGACACCTGGATTTGTCGGTGCAGATCTTGAGAACCTGATCAATGAGGCGGCAATTCTCTCAGCCAGAAAAAAGAAAAAGATGATTGGAATGGCAGAACTTGAGGAAGCCATTGATAGGGTTCTGGCCGGTCCTGCAAAGAGATCGAGAATCATAAACGATAGAGAGAAAAAAATACTTGCCTATCACGAACTGGGCCATGCGGTTGTCGGCTTAATTCTTCCAAAGGCGTTCCCGGTTCACAAAGTAACAATAATTCCTCGTGGGACTTCTACCCTGGGTTTTACGGAGAGTCTACCGCTGGAGGATAGGTATCTCATAACCAAGTCTGAGCTTCTGGATAATATGGCGCAGGCGCTTGGAGGAAGGGCAGCCGAAGATCTTGTCTTTGGAGAAATAACCACAGGAGCTGCTAGTGATCTGGAAAGAGCCAGCGCGATGGCGAGAAGTATGGTAACACAGTTTGGAATGAGTGAAAGACTGGGACCCATTGCCTGGGGCAAAGAGGAAGAAGAAGTATTCCTGGGCAGAGAACTCACACGGATGAAGAATTACTCGGAGGAGATCGCTAGCGAAATTGACTCCGAAGTCAAGACTATTGTTCTCACTTGTTATGAAAAAGCTAAGAGAGTCCTTTCTGACCATAGAAAAAAGCTTGATGATGCGGCAGAGTACCTTCTTCAGAAAGAGACTATTTCGGGGAAGGAACTGGCCGATATTCTTGGACTCGAAGGCGGTAACTATTACAAGGATGATCTTGAGACCATAGACATTGCTCCAGGAGCATCTGCAGAAGAGCCAGATATTGCAAAGGATTAAAGGTGGCGAAAAATGCTGGATTTAGAGCGGTTAAGATCGCTGGAAAACAGTGAATTTACCCAAACTGTTATTCCTACCGACGTTTCTTTGAGATGGTCGGAACGGTACGATGTTGAACTGCTAAATCTCCTGTCTACCAGTGGACTGATGAAGATTGTCCACAGTTGTGGCCACAATCTGATATCTGACTTCGAATCGGATTCACTGGTTTCTGTGGTTTCTGAAACATCTGTAAAACACTACTCTCCCATATTGATGGAAGAGGAGCTCGTTATAAACATCAGGATAGTATCCGTTTCAGATAGTGCGGAAGTGCACTTTTCCGGGTCGGTTGTACAGCTAGGAACCGAAGCGGGTGCTTTTGAATTCTCCAGGAAGTTCATCTCTGTTGACTTCTTTAGGAGAGCATTTGGTGCGTAAACCGAGAGACAGAAAAAGCTGGAGCGAGTATGAGATAGTTTCCAGACTCAGATCAAGAGAGCGATTTGTTAAAGAAATACGTGGTTTTGGAGATGTGAAGGTAGCAATTATCTACCCGAACTCATATAAAGTGGGAAGCGCAAGTCTATCGACTCATGTATTGATGACTAAGTTCAACGAGCTGGGTAGTGTAAGGGCGGAGAGATTCTTTTTTCATGAGGGTTTTTCGAAGTATTATTCTTTTGATTCATTAACGCCGCTAGATGAATTTGTGATTTGGTCTTTTTCTGTGCATTTTGAACTCGATCTGCTTAACGTCTTTGAAATATTGAATAAGTTCTCGATACCCCTTAGGAAGGAAAAAAGGAACAGGTTTCATCCGTTGATCCTTATTGGTGGAGCCTTAACCTACTTCAATGACTCTCTTGTATCTGAAATTGCAGATGTGGTTTATAGGGGAGATCTTGGTGAGAAATTCCTCGAGCAACTCTCTGCCATTGATCATCGCATGAGTAAAGAGGAGATGGTTTCTACTCTCGAGACAGAACACCAGGAAACGATTTTTTCTAATTGCCTGGGTGAAAGCGCTTTTATCAGTCCGGATTCGGTCTTCGGAGACAGGTATCTCATAGAGATTGGTAGAGGATGCTTTCGAAAATGTAAGTTCTGTGTCGCGGGATACAAATTTGGAAGGCCAAGGTTCAGAGAATTGAAAGACACGATTGATCTCATGGATTCAGTCGCGGGATTCACAAAGAGATTTGGACTGATTGCCGCGACGGTTACAGATTATCCAGATATTGATGAGATAGCAGAACACTGTATTGAAAAGGGTTATGAGCTGTCAGTTTCGTCTCTCAGACTTGATTCTCTATCGGATACATTGATGAAGTCTCTGAAGCTTTCCGGACAAAGCTTTTTCACAATTGCTCCGGAGGGGGGAAGCCAGAAGATAAGGAATGCCTTTGCAAAGGGGATAAGCGAGGAAGATATCACTGAGGCACTGGAGTTAGGAAGGAATAATGATTTTCACAGGGTGAAGATGTATTACATATATGGAGCTGTTTTTGAGACCCAGGATGACAGGACAGAAATATCGAAAACAGTGCATCAAGCTCTAGAGATGGGTTATTCAAATGTAGTACTTAGTCTGAACCCGCTGATTCCGAAACCCGGCACGCCGTTTGAGAATATGCCAATGGAGTCGGTCGGCGTTCTCAGAAAGTTAGAGAGGGAAATAAGATCGGAACTGATGATGGAGGGAGTCAAACTCGATTTTGAGAGCCTTAAAGAATCGCGGTTGCAGTTTGCCCTTGCCAGCATCGATAGAGAAAAAGGAAGAGAATTACTTGAACTTGTCGAGCGTGGAACTGATCCAACACCTATTCTGAACAAATACGCAGAGGATGTGAATTCGGAACGGAAGGAGTGGAAAGAGCATGGCAAAGAAGAGTATTCTGGTCGTTGATGATGAACCTTCGATCGTGGAGCTCCTTACTTTCAATTTAAAAAAGGAGGGCTACGAAGTCCTGAAAGCTTATGATGCAGAAGAAGCGTTGAAGATTGCCGAAGACAACGAAACAGACATGTTTATCGTCGACATTATGCTTCCAGGAATGGATGGATTCGAACTTGTAAGAAACCTTAGAGCGACAGAGAAGTTTAGACAGACACCCGTAATTTTCCTGAGTGCGAAGAGTGAAGAATTTGACAAGGTGTTGGGGTTAGAGCTTGGTGCAGACGACTACATCACCAAACCGTTCAGTGTTCGAGAAGTGCTGGCTAGAATAAGAGCGGTATTTAGAAGAATTCAGCAGAGTGCGCAGGCAAAAGAGGAAAGGCCAAAGAAGATACTCGCAAGAGATCTCGAAATCGATACAGAAAAGTACGAGGTAAGAGTGAGGAACAGAATGGTTAACCTTACCCCTCTTGAGTTTGAACTACTAAGATTCCTTGCAGAGAACGAAGGAAAGGTTTTCAGCAGGGATGTGCTTCTTGATAAACTCTGGGGATACGATTACTATGGTGACACAAGAACTGTTGATGTTCATATCAGAAGACTTAGAACGAAAATCGAAGAAGACGCTTCTACTCCGAAGTATATAATCACAGTCAGAGGAAAAGGCTATAAGTTCAGAGATCCTGGAAAGGAAGATTGATTAATTGCTTTATGCTGTCCTCGCTGCTGTTGCGGTGATAGCTTTTCTCTTCATGATTCTGTTTAGACATGAGAATCAAAAGAATAAGAGATTAGAAGCCGCTAAAAGGCGCTTTGCGGATCTCGTCGAAGTTCCGAGAAGCGCCGAGTTTATCTTTATATATAAGAAGGTTCAACAGCTGATCTCAAGTATGAAAGAAGAGATTGCTCTTCTAGATACCAGGATCGAAAACCTTGTCATGATCTTCGACAACTTAAGCGATGCCTTCTTGATAGCGTCGGAGGACGGAAAGATCGAATACGCCAACAAAGCTGCGCAAGAACTTTCTAGCAAGCAGCTCGTAGGTCTAAGAATCAGTGAAGGGATAGACAGTTACTACATTGGCGATCTCTTTGAAGATTCGGTTAGAACTCAGGAGAGTCAAGAGTCCGAGATAACTATATACTATCCCAGAAGATCGGTAAGAAATTGCAAGATAATGAGAGTCACTCTTAAAAGTGAAGTTAGATATCTCATCCTTCTCCGCGATATCACGAAGGAGAAGGAAGTTGAGGCAATGAGAAGAGATTTCGTCGCAAATGTCTCCCACGAGCTTAGGACACCGCTGACATCAATCCACGGATACGCTGAAACACTTGCCGAGGACGATCTTGAGGATAAAGAGACTGTCTACAGATTCCTTTCTATAATTGAAAACGAATCTGCCAGAATGACGAGATTAATTAACGACTTGCTCGATCTGGAAAAACTTGAATCCGGTGAAGCATCATTCAGCAAAGAGGATGTGGAGTTAGGGGAGGTGGTCAACTACGTAATGAGAATTGTTGAGCCTCTCGCGAGTGAGAAGAATGTCTCCATAAATGTCGACGTAGATGAAGGGATTTTTGTGGAGGGTGATTTTGACAGACTTGTACAGCTTCTATTGAACCTTGTAGACAACGCCGTGAAATACACCTTTGCCAAGGAACACGGGCCAAAAGAAATCTGGCTCAGAGCCTATGCCCAGAATAACTCCGCAATGATAGAAGTAGAAGATACTGGAGTTGGAATACCGGAAGACTCTTTGAAACACATTTTTGAGCGCTTCTATAGAGTAGACAAAGCTCGATCGAGAAAAATGGGTGGGACCGGCCTCGGACTGGCGATTACAAGGTTTATTGTTGAGAAGCACGGAGGCACGATTTCCCTTGAGAGCGAGTACGGTACAGGAACGATCTTGAAAGTCAAGCTACCGCTTAAGAAGGTGTTTGAATGAGAATATACGACATAATAATGAAGAAGAGAAATGGTTTTCCCAACACCAGAGAAGAGCTGGATTCACTGATAATGGGTTTCGTTGAAGGAATTGTGCCTGATTATCAAATGGCGGCATGGTTAATGGCTGTTTACTTCAATCACCTTAATGCAGAAGAGAGGTTCCATCTCACTGAAATTATGATAGAGTCTGGTGATCGGATTGATCTTTCGTCTATCAAAGGTCGAAAAATCGATAAACACTCTACCGGTGGGGTTGGCGACAAGGTTACTCTTGTTGTTGGACCTATTGTAGCAGCCGCCGGCCTAGTTTTTGCTAAATTGTCTGGAAGAGGGCTTGGTCATACTGGTGGGACAATCGACAAACTTGAATCAATTCCAGGCTTTGTGACTTCACTGGACATAGAACAATTCAAAAGGCAAGCCGAGCGCATTGGTATAGCCCTCGCAGGCCAGACAGCGCAAGTTGCAGTTGCGGACAAGAAACTTTATGCTCTTCGAGATCTTACAGCAACTGTTGATGAGATCTCGCTAATTGCGTCAAGCATAATGAGCAAGAAACTCGCAGTAGACTCGGATGGAATTCTCCTTGATGTCAAGATTGGTACAGGAGCCTTCATGAAAGATCTGGATGGTGCCAAAACGCTTGCAAGAGCTATGATTGATTTAGGAAGAAAGAACGGAAGAGCCACGAAGGCTGTAATTAGCGATATGAACCAGCCGCTGGGCGTTTCAGTGGGAAATTCCCTTGAGGTTGTTGAAGCCATCGATACCCTTAAAGGACGCGGTCCACAGGATTTTAGCTCTCTGTGTAGAATAATCGCGGGTCAGATGCTCGTAGCGGGCGGGATGAAAAGCGAGGCAGACGCATTGAGGACTGTCGATAGACTGATACTCTCCGGCGAGGCACTGAGGAAATTCGATGAATTTGTCTACGCTCAAGGAGGTCCAGAAGGATTTTCCGCAAGTTATGCAGTTCATTTCAAAGAGGCCGAAATTGTTGAGGAAGTCAGGACAAGTGTAAGCGGGTACGTACAATCAGTTGATGCGGAGTCTATTGGACTAATCTGCATGAGGCTGGGTGCTGGAAGAGAACGTAAGGAAGACGTTATTGACCCATCGGTTGGAGTAAGAATCTTGAAGAGAATTGGTGATAGGGTCGAGAAAGATGAAGTTATCGCAGTTATTTATGCAAACGACAAAAGAAATGCCGATAATGAGGCTAAGAAGCTTGTTGATAGCTTTGTCATTTCAGAGCAGAAAACATCCCCTCCTCCAATAGTTTACGAAGTGATCTAAGGAGTGCATTATATGAAACGCATTATCTTTATTTGTTTTCTTCTCATTTCATTGGTCTCATCAGCAAAGAATCTGATATACCTTGATGAAAGAGGGCAGACGAGGGTCTTTACCAACTCCGTTGTAACTGACCGATCTATGGACTTTGTAAAACTTGATATTATCGGTGAGCTGATAAGAGGAGTAGTTGTCTCTCAATCACTTCGACAGGAAGAGACAATAATGATTCTCCCTTCGGGAATAATTGTTTCTCTATCTCACGAGACAAAAAGGGCAACCGTGGAATTTGGAAGTGAATTTGACAACTCGATGATCTTTAAGGATGGCATGGTCTACATTAATGCCGAGCTACTTGCCGCAATTACCGACAAGTCTTTCTTCAGCGAGACTGAGGCACTGATACTCTATGCGCAGCCTGTAACGATAAAAAGCATTGTGAACAGGCCTGAATCTGTTTCAATTACTCTGGATAGAGACGTTCTCCCGGATTTTTTCACTGTCTGGTGGACTGGAAGCGGTTCTCTAGCCTTAACCTTGAAGCCGGCGAAAATCGATCCTTTTCTGGATGCAGAAGGAGTGACAGTGGCCACTGGAAGGGGGTTTGTAAAGATATCCGTGGAGAAACCCTGGCCAGACGTAGAATATGAGATTAAAGGGAGAACCCTCACTCTCATGGGAAAAAGCGGCATAGGGAGAACGATAGAGCAGGAAACGAGTACGGATTTCAGCTTGAATATTTTTGAATCTTATTCAGGTGGCCAGAAATTTACTATGTCTTACCTTGAAATGAACGGCTCCAGCTTCTCTTTTGGCGTTCAACTTGCGGACAACGGGATTGGTGGCCTCGAAAAGGCAACTGATGTTCTGAGAGAGAGTGGTTCAGAGATTATGATAAACGGCGGCTACTTCGACCAGAATCAAAACCTCCCCATTGGTCTTCTTGTTCAAAACGGAAAAGTCTTAGGTCTCCCAAGCCTGGGAAGACCGGCGATATATTTCACTGAAGATGGAAAAACATATGTTACAAGGATGGACATATTGTACCTCGCAAAATTCGATGATCGGTTCGTTCAGATTACGGGTGTTAATTCTCCATACAGAGGCGAAGCAGTGCTGTACACCGATGAATACCGTAACAGTATTCCAGAGTTCGATGACTTCACTTATCTGGTGGTAAAGGATGGAAGGATAGTAAAGGAAGGATTTTCATCAAAGGTGGAGAGGGATACTGATTTGCTGGTTCTTTCACCATCGTCTTTGCAGAAAATTGGAGATACTGCTTTTGTAGGCAGATCGGTTTCCTTTGAACTAATGAATTCATTTGGCGTGAAGATCACCGGAGCAGTTGAGGGTGGACCCATGATAATTCATAATGGGAGACCGGTCACTGATTATGAGCAGAACTACTACTCGGCATCGCTTCTGGATGTCAGAGCACCGAGAACGCTTGTTGGCATCAAAGAAACCGGAGGAGTAGTATTCATTGTTATCGATGGATACCAGCACAGTAGCTATGGCTTAACTTTCAAAGAGATGATAGAATTCTTTAAAGACAAGGGATTTGAATCTCTAATGTGTCTTGATGGCGGCAAATCATCGGTGATGTCTGTGAATGGCGAAATAATCAATTCTCCATCCTCGGGAGTTCCCTCTCTTCCCGTAATAATAACCGGGTCGCGTAAATAGATTGAAATAGATTTGGAGGTGGTCAGATATGGACAAGATTCCGGTCGATGCCAAAAGAGATATTGTACTCATTGGGCACCACGGGTCAGGTAAAACTCAAATTGTTGATGCGATGCTTTTCAACGCAAAGCTTATTGATCGAATAGGCATCCTGGCGACTGATTCAGAAGAAGTCGAAAAAGAGAAGAAAGCAAGTTTCTCAATGGGAGTCACCAGCTTACCCCACAATGATAAGAGAATCTATGTGATCGATACTCCCGGTATGTCGGATTTTTATGCCGAGACAGCAAATGGTATTTTTGCATCGGAGAATGTTGTTGCGGTAATAAATTCAACTGCCGGGCTTGAGATACAGACAGAAAGGTTCGGTTCGATTGCCAAGGAGCTCAAGAAGGGGATTATTGCGTTCTTCAATATGCTTGATAAGGAGAGAGCCGGTTACGAAGAAACCCTCTCGGATCTGGCGGATACATTTGAGAGAACCCCGGTCCTTGTACAGCTTCCAATCGGGAGAGAAGCGGACTTCCGGGGAATTGTAGATTTGGTGAAGATGAAAGCCTATATTTACGAGAACGAAGGCGCTTTCAAGGAAGAGGATATTCCTGCTGATCTAAAGTCAGCGGCCGAAGAGTCTAGAACGAAAATGATCGAGGATATTGTTCAGAACGACGAGGAACTGATGATGAAGTATCTGGAAGGAGAAGAACTCTCGACAGAGGAACTGATCACTGCCCTCAGGAAAGCCTACCTTGCGAACGAAGTAATTCCGGTCCTTCTTGGATCAGCTGGAAAGAACATTGGAATTTCACAGCTCCTGGACTTTGTGAGTGCAGTTGGCAAGGGGCCTTCAGAAGCTTCTCCGAAAGCGGCAACGCTCCTCTCCGGAGAAAAGATTGATGTGGTTCCTGCTGAAGAAGAACCACTTGTTGCCTACATTTTCAAATCTGTTGTCGATCCCTTTGTTGGTAAGCTCACTTTTATGAAACTGCTTTCAGGAACTTTGAAGCAGGGAGACTCTTTCTATGTTGTTGATCAGGATTCCTCCGAAAAGGTAGGTCACGTTATGCTTCCGGAGGGTACAAAGGAAATTGAAGTAGATGAGGCGACGGTCGGAGACATAGTGAAGCTTAGCAAACTTAAGAAGAGCGCTGCCGGTAACACTGTTGCACACAAGGATAGGCAGCTGAAGCTGGACCTACCGGTTATGCCCGAACCAATGATATCAAAGTCTATCCAGCCGAAGTCAAAGGGAGACATAGATAAGATAAGTGGAGGTCTTGCCAGACTGGCAGAATCCGATCCCACATTCAAGTGGGAAAATGATCCTGAGACCAACGAGACAGTTATCAGCGGTCTTGGTTCAGTCCATCTGGACATTATGATCGAGAGGCTTAAGAAGCTATTCTCTGTTGATGTAGAAGTTGGAAAGCCGAAGATCGCTTACAGAGAAACAGTAAGGAAGACTGTTGAGGCCGAGTACAAGCACAAAAAACAAACTGGTGGGCATGGCCAGTATGGGCACGTTCAGATAAAGATTGAGCCCAATGAACGCGGCGCAGGTTTTGAGTTTATAGACAAAATCGTTGGAGGTGTTGTTCCAAAGAACTATATCCCAGCTGTCGAGAAGGGCATTGTGGAAGCTATGAAGAAAGGTGTTCTCGCTTCATATCCCGTTGTCGACGCAAAAGTAACCCTTTTCTATGGATCATACCACGACGTTGACTCTTCAGATATGTCATTTCAAATAGCTGCAAGACAGGCTTTTAAAAACGGGATGGCAGAAGCAAACCCTGTCATTCTTGAACCTTTGATGGACGTCGAGGTCTTTGTTCCTGAGGAGTCCACGGGAGACATAATGGGTGAAATAACTTCTAGAAGAGGTAGACCAATGGGAATGGAACCTCAGGGCAAGGGTACTTCAAAGGTAGTCGCCCAAGTTCCTCTCGCAGAGATGCTAGACTTTGCGAATAAGCTCAGCTCAATTACGAGTGGTCGTGGATACTTTACCATGAAATTCAGTGGTTATCAGGAGACTCCGCCCGATGTCCAGCAGAAGATCATTCTTGAAAGGCAGAGAGAACTGGAAGAGCAGCAGAAGTGAGATTATAAACGATACTTGAGCGGGGGAAATCCCCCGCTTTTCTTTGAACGTTAGTTGACCAGTGGATGTCATAGGATTGAGAGTTAGGAGGAGCCGAGAAAAAATGCACGTGGGCTATATGACTTATCTTTTGAGATTGTATGGAATAAGTTCCTTAAAGGAGAAACGAGCCGTAATCAAGCCTGTCCTAAATGACCTTCGAAGGAAATTCAATGCTTCAGTCGTTGAGACGGGGAAACATGATTCAAAACAAGAGAGCGAAATCACTGTCTGCATGGTGGCAAACGAAAGGGGCGAACTCGATTCGCTCTTTCAATCGGTTTGGCAGCGAATAATCTGGAACGGTCTCGAAGTCTCAGGAGAGGACGGAGAGATCTGGTAATAAATGGAGGTGAAGAATGAAGAAAATTCTAGTCTCGTTAATGCTGGTGTTTTTAGCATCTATTTCTATTTCTCAGCAGTTGTATATCTTCAGCGGGTTTTCTATCTATTCCGGAGAAGTCGTATTCGAGAATGGGACCGCAATCATAGAATTGCCGTATGGAGCTGATATCGTACCCGAGAGCCTTTCAGTGTTCGGTGCTCCTGAGAGAACACATATAAGATATGTTCCTGCCGATAGCCTAAAGTCCCTATATGAGAAGCACATAGGGAGATGGATCAAATTCCTCTTTGACGATGAAAGATCGGAAATGCTAGAAGTTGTTTCTGACTTTCCCGTATTCAGAAATTCATATGGAGAAATACTTGTCAATCCAAAGGGCTCACCTGTTTTCACTGGTGAGTACACTCCAGCAGGACGATTTTTGCTAGAGACTCAAGAAGACTACAGCGGGCACGCGAGGTTTGCCTACCAAACGACGAATAACAACTGGACAGCAAGGTACTCCCTATCGGTGGACGATTTTTCAATGACTGGTCTGATGATTGTTGACTTAGGCGTTGAGCCACCGTCAACAATTACACTTGTATCTTCGAATCCTGAATTTGGCTACTCTGCTAGAGAGAGTTCAAGCAAAATGGCTAATGCATCCTACTCAATATCCCCAACTACTTCTGGCGCTGAAACAAGGCTTTACGAGATTTCTGTCCCGCTGAGCCGTGGGATCAATTACATATCATTTCTATCGAGGTTTGTTGAAGGAGAAAAGAGGCTAGTGTTCAGGGCCAACTGGGGAGCGAGCAACTATACGGGTGTCGATATTGATGTTCGCCTCAAAGAGGTCCCGCTAGATCTTCCATCTGGTATCATAGATATCTGGAGCGATTCGGTTTACTTGGGCTCGGCGGGAATTGGGAACATAGCTGAAGGAGAGAACATTTTACTGGAAAGCGTTGCAAAATCTATTGAAATTGCTGGAAAGAAGATTTCGGAGACAATGAAGACTGATGGCACGTACAGATACATTAGAAATACATATTACGTGAGAAATCTGTCTGAAGAAACGTCGGCGGTGGTGATCGAGGACTATCTTGGACAAAATGTAGACCAAATCAATATGGAAAATAACGAAAAATTCGAATACGTAAAAGCTGAAGGAAAATGGTCGGCAGTTGTAACGGTTGAACCCGATCAAATTGCAGAGGTTAAAGTTGATTACAGAGTACGATACGGTAACTAGAGAAGTTCGCGCCAAGGCAAAGTCGATGTGCTCTCCGGAAAGATTCGAGCATATTTTGAGAGTGGAAAGACTCGCAAAGAGATTAAGCAGCATTCATGGTATCGATTCCTCAGGAGTTGGTCTCGCTGCCGTTTCACATGATATGTTTAGAGACCAGGCGGAAGACGAACTAATGAGACTAGCTATTTCCTTTGGGATTGATATGACTGAAATGGAGAGGGTTGCACCTGTTCTTCTTCACGGAAAAGTTGCCGCCCTTTATCTCAAAGAGGAATACGGAGTTGACGGTGATGTCTTTCAGGCTGTCTACTGGCATGTAAGCGGGATTCCGGGCATGAGTACTACGGGAAAGATTTTGATGATTTCGGATATTGCTGAAGAAGGAAGAGACTTTTCCGAAGCCCTTCATATTCGTGAAACTGCAGAAGTGGATCTGGAAAAAACATTTGTTGACGTGATAAGATTGAAAATAACATGGGCCGTTGAGTCGGACAGTCTCTTGCTTCCTGAGACCGTGTGGACGTGGAATGAATTACATGGAGGTGCCAGTCATGTCTTTAATTAAGCCCAAGAGACGACGTGGTCCAAAACTATTGTGGTTGATTTTGGTGATTGTACTTGTCGTTGTAGCAGGTGCAGGCTATGTGTATTTCATAGTAAATGGGGTCAACAGCAGCGATGAGATGAAGGCAGAGTATGTAGATTATCTCTTCTACTGGCAGTCTGCGGATAATCCTCTCTATTACTATGTAAGGACTACGACGGTGGGCAGAACATCGCTTGTAATCTTCCCAATTTTCGCCACTATTCAGAACTCCAAAGAGGTTCTTGATCCGCAACTAGGAGCAGATGCCGTTGAAGCAGTTCAGAGTTGGCTTGGTACTTCAGGTGATTTCTCTTATTTCGTCAATTTCACCCCCGACTTGATAGATGCTCTTTCTTCAAAACTCGGGGTCAATGCTTCGAATCCTGTCGAACTCATCGATGCCATGGCTCTGCGAGGGTTTAAGTTATTTGATTACTGGAAGATAAATGATTTCGTTCAAACCGTTAAGGAGTACGACGTCGCTTCCATATTGACTTCTGAAGGGATCGCTGTTCTACTTCGTCGCCTGGGAAATTCATCGAGGATGACCTATAAGCTCGAAACCTTAACTGAGTTTCCGATGAAGATATCAGTGGGAGTTGGAGGCGAAACGGTTTCACGAATGTATCTTAAACCCGATTCACTGGAGACAGTAAAAAAGGCATTAGCAGACTAATGAAATCTGTTCATCTATTTCTTGTGGCGTTGACGGTGCTGCAAGTTTTTCTCTTTTTCTTTCTGACTTTTCTCATTTTCAGGGACGCTTTTTACTCTTTCTCGGCAAAAGATCTTGCGGCAGAGAGCTTCCTGGTCGTAGGAGTAGATTCCGGTGGAAACTCAAGTGACGCAGTTGGTGGAAGAACAGATTATATCTCGATTGTGTATTTTCGGACTTCCGGAGGTCTCTTGTTAAAGAGCATCCCCAGAGACACTGTAGTTACTTACAGATCTGAAAAGAGAAAGATCAACTCCCTGTACAACTCCTTTGGGATAGAAGCGCTTATCGAGGAAGTGGAAAAGCTTACCGGGAGAACGATAACGGGTTCCGTTGTTGTTGATTTCAATACTGTGACCGAAATAACGACGTTCACCGGTCCTATTCGTGTTGAAGTTACCACGCCGATGCATCACGACGATTTCCAGCAGGGACTTCACATCCATTTCGAACCTGGCATTTATTTTCTCGAAGGTGAGGACCTGCTGAAGTTCCTTCGCTACAGAAGCTCTGATTCGGGTGATCTTGGTCGGATCGATAGACAGAAGAGAGTGTTGGAACAGCTCATCCGAAATCTTGTAAGTGCTGGGCCATCGAAGATGATAGAAATGATAGATTTCGTGCTTGAAAAGACAGATATCAGCATAGACAAGAAGACTCTCACCGACTTTGCAGTTGGTTTCTTCACAGGTAAGAGGTCCGTAAGTTTCACACAGATAGATTACTACATCGATGATGAGGGTCAGATAGTTCCAACCGGTCCCGGCAGCGATGAACCGAAAGCAGTCGAAATCGAAAGCAAATCGCCGAAGATTCTGGTGATAAACAATATTCCCGACTATGAGGAAAGATTTGGAGATTTCGCGGAAACAATAAAAAGTCAGTGGCTTGCTCAGGCAGGAGTGAAAGTAGATGCCACGGGTTTTGTACCGAATATTTCAGGCATTGAAAAGCGCGATACATATCTGTTCATAAATTCGAAAGACTCAGAAATTAGAGAGCTCTTCTCAAAGGCGCACGTCTATCACAGACCCTTTGTTATGTTGACTTCCAGCTTCGGAGGGCTTGATTATTATTATGCGTTGATAGATTCCCTGTCAAAGAATAGATTCTATCCAGCTAAGTATGATGCTTATGTGTTGCTTGGAGTAGGGGGAAGGTAGTAGATGAGGAGCATTTTCAGGGATTTCACTTATGATTACTTCGGCATTTTGAGCTATCCAAAGGAGAGATGGTTCGATTTCTGGACAAGTTATAGAGAGAAGCATCCTAGAGTTCTAGAGGAGTACATGTTCAAGAACAACCTTGACGAAGAAGAACTCTCTCTGTCACTAGACAAACTCGAAAGGAGAGAGATTGACAGGCTGTCTCACTACTGGGAGATTCAGGGACCTATTGAGAAATCGAGAGTTCTGAAAGAGCTCGGCAAGATGTCTCCCCAGCTTCATCTTGAAAGAGAGGATTTTGTGATCCACATACTGGGTGCCCTTGGAAGACAGCAACATCTCATAGTCCCAACATCCAGAGGAAATGTAGTGATGATAGATCTCCTGTTTTGCTGGAAAGAAGGGAGCATCAAAGACTTCTCAAGCGTCATATTGGCGGCCCTGAAGGATTTCCTTGAGTATTCAAGGGTAAACGTGCGTCATACTATGGACAGCGGGAAACGATCCGAAAGATTTGACTTGATACTTGATGTGATTGAGAGAGAAATCAAAGGCCGTTCTTTCAAAGAAAAGATGGCAATGATCTCTAAGCTCCTGGACAAGTATGTTGATTACTACAACTGGACTGGCTTTTATCTCGTCAATGAAGAGAGATCCCTTGTTTTAGGGCCTTACGTCGGAGAACCCACGGAACATGTGAAAATCGCCTTTGGAAGTGGAATTTGCGGACAAGCCGCAGAAACTAAGAAGGTTTTCCTGGTGCCGGATGTATCAAAGGAGAACAACTATCTCTCTTGCAGTTCAAAGACGAAAGCCGAGATCGTGCTACCTTTAATAGTTGACGGAAAGGTAATAGGTGAACTGGATATTGACAGTCATTTTCAGAATAGTTTCGACCGCCTAGATGAGGAATTTCTCGAAAAAGTATGTGGACTCCTGATTGCAAGCTGAAAATGGCTAATATTGGGGTGCATAGTATTGTAACTTTATTAAACTATAAATGACATTGTATCTTTGGCATTCCTTCATAGTTTCGATGCTACAATAACTTGATTATTTTATAGGAGGGATGCCGTAGTGCACATTACCCCTGAGGTTAGGAAGGCCGCAAGAGAAATAAAGACACCGTTCTTGATAATGGATATGGATTACGTTAGAAACAATTATTTCGACATTGTAAGCCATGTTAGAAATGTCCAGGTGTTTTACGCGGTTAAAGCGAATTCACACCCCAGGATTATCGAGACTCTTCGGGATCTCGGCAGCAATTTCGATGTAGCTTCACGCGGTGAGATTGAGAAGCTTCTGGCATTGGGTATAAGCCCCGAAAGAATGAGTTTTGGAAACACCATCAAGAAAGTCGAAGACATCGCATACGCTTATTCCGTAGGAATAGACTATTATGCTGTCGACTCGGAAATGGAAGTAGAAAAAATAGCGGCTCACGCCCCCGGAAGTAAAGTCTACGGGAGAATCGCAACCAGCGGTGGAGATTGTGATTGGCCGCTCTCGAGAAAGTTTGGAACGGATGTCGGTCATGTGATCTCTATCATGGAATATGCCGATCAGCTTGGCCTCGACGCTTACGGTGTTAGCTTCCATGTTGGTTCTCAAAACTACAACGTAAATAGCTGGGACGATGCAATAAGGGATGCTTCGGAGGTTTTCAAGACTCTTCGTGCCAAGAATATTAACCTGCGCATGTTAAATCTTGGCGGAGGAATGCCCGTAAAGCATGTAAGAGAAATCAAGTCTGTAAAGTCTTATGGCGACATAATAAACAGAGCACTGGACAAATACATGTCTTTTGTTCCTGATCTTGAGCTCTTCATTGAACCAGGCAGGTCCATGGTTGGAAATTCGGCAATTCTCGTCAGTCAGGTGATTCTTCGCAGCAAGAAGGGCAGTGAAGACTGGGTATATATCGACGCCGGTGTCTTTCACGGTCTAACAGAGACAATAGAAGGTTTCAGGTATGAAGTTCTGACCGAAGGAAAAGTTGACGATACTAAGATTTCCTTTCATCTGGCAGGACCCACATGTGATTCGGTAGATACTATTTACCACGAGATAGACCTACCGAAAAACATAGGCTACGGAGACATATTGTACTTCATTAATGCAGGTGCCTACACAACTGAGTATGCTACGAATTTCAATGGCATTGATGCTCCGAGAGTTCTGTTCGTGGAAGACTTCATAGATGCTGAAATGCCTATAGAACGAGACTTCATGGAATAAAAAGAGCCCCGAATAGGGGCTCTTTTTTAATTCACAGGAACCTTCTAAGTCTTTCGAACTCCTCTTGAGAGAGAAGATCCCTTTTATACAGCTCCCAGAGAACTTTGGATCCTATCTCCTGGTCCTTGAGACTACTCAGTTCGCTCCTGAGCTGAGCAATTCTAATAGTCCTCTCCTCAGATCTATTGTCTTTCATGCCGTTAAGGACTGGTATATACTTGACTAAGATATCTCGCGAGGCTTCTTCTGGAGTCTTTTCCTTTACCCTTGTGTAGACTCTTCTAGATCTAGCAGACCTTGCATATGCCGGCTTGGCAAACCAGCCTATTATAGCTCCGACAACAAGACCTCCTATGTGGGCAGCGTTACTGATTCCGGGAATGCTGAAACCAAGAAAGAGGTTAATCAGGATAATCGGTAGCAGAGAGTATCCAGTAATAGAACGCAGAACTACCGGAGTGTCTTTTTTCAGTCCAAGAGTGAACAGGATTCCAACCAGGCCAAAAATCGCGCTACTCGAGCCAATTGTGAATGCAGTAGAAAAGGCTGCTGCGCTAAGACTTCCGCTTATTCCAGTAACGAAATAGAAGAGAAGATACCACTTTGATCCATAGACTCCTTCGACTACATGACCGAGCTGGAAAAGTGCCCACATATTGAAAAGAATGTGCATTAAATTGCCGTGAAGAAAGAGAGCAGTTAGAGGAGTATATATCAAACCGTTTGAAAGAGCAAATCTGCTTACGCCTCCATAGACTGTTATAAGATCACGGTAGCTTATTCCTTGCGGACCTCTGAATAGTCCCATAAACGCGACAAGAAGATACACGATTACGTTTATGATTATCAGGGTTATTGTTGCACTTCTAAATCGAATCAATTTTCTTCCTCCCGCTAAACTAAGAGTCTTGTTAGTCTGTTGAATTCATTTTCCGTCAGTAATTGCTTTGAGAGAAGATCATTGAGAAGTGATCTCGCCTGATCGGATTTTAAGTTGCCAAGATCCTTGAAGAGAGAAGCGATAATCAGCTTTCTATCATCGCTTTCTTCAGAAGAAGCCAGACTTCTTGAATACTTCTCAAGAATCTCTTCACTTATGGATTTCGATGGTTGTTCTTCCTTTTCCTTCTTAATGTTCTTCGCTTTGTCTTTGAATGACTCTTCGAGCTCATCCAGCTTCTTCTCGATCTGATTATGGAACCTCTGTATCGCGGCCAACCTGTATCTCATGAACCAGCTGAATAGACCATAAGTGATCAGAGTGAAGATCACCATAATTACTACAGAAAGTGGCTTAAGTATCAAGACTGGTATATTTCTCTGTTTACTCTCGAGTGACTGAATCTTCATCTCATCGTTGTACAGCATTGTTATCAGCTTCCCATAAAGAAAAATCGAAGCTATGCCGGTTATGAAGAACAGCCAGCTTGAAAGAACATATCCACTACCCAGCAAGGTGATCAGCTCTTCCATGCTCATAGTATCAAGACTCATATCAATGTTTTCAATAATTGCCCTAATGATGTATAAACCGGCAAAATTCATTGTTAAGTATGAAGCCGAGTAAAGAATTACCCATATTCTAGAATTGCCCGCGATCTTCTGCTCCGCACAATTCTGCGGTTTGACGTAACCTTTTTTCTTCATGGTGGCAAGATGACGATCGCGGTTCCACGCAAGAATGTACCATATGTAAAGACTTATCGTCATTCCGATTACCGACATTGTCATTGATACCGTGGCGCTTGAGAAAAAAATCGAGGCGTAAGTTAAGAAGCCGCCCACAAAGAAAATATAAGGTGAAAGTCTGATCAATTCCTTCCCACCATCTCTTTCGTAAGATCAACTGTAATCGATTCGAACTTTCTGTATGTGACCATTCCCGGTTTAGCTCCTTTTGGTTTTTTTACGTTTTTCACTTCAGTATGTGCTACATCTACTTTCCCAGACTGCCTTCCCCTGGAATACTTTGCTGCTAGAAGAGAGCCATAAAGAATCGCCTCTGGAGTGATCTCTTTTCCAGCTTTTTTAAGTATAACATGTGCTCCGGGAATGCCTCTTGCATGGAACCAGATATCGTCCCTTGAGGCGTTCTTGGTTATTTCATCATTCTCAATGTTGTTCCTTCCAACGAGAAATTTAAACCCGTTTCTTTCGAAGACTCTCGGGCCAGACTTCTGTGACCTCTTCTTTCTCTTTTTATCTATCTTTTCTTTTCTTTTTATGCCAGCTTCTTCCAGTTCAGAAGAGAACTCCCGAACGTCTTCCAGCGATTCTGCCTGTGAGACCATTTCCTTTAGCTGATCAAGGTAGTTTACTTCGTCACGCAAAACTCTTAACCTTTTCTTTAGTTGAATCTCCTTGCGCAGAGATTTGCTGTAATATTTGAAAAAAAGCTGCGCGTTTTCCGATGGCGTTAGCCTACTGTCCAGAGAGATTTCGACTGTTTCACCTGTCTCCCAGTCTTCAAGCTCCACCGTTTCCCTTCTTTCTCTTAGCCTATATAGATTTGCGGTAATAAGTTCTCCGTATTTTTTGAAATCCCTGTAATTCTCAACTTCTGACAGTTCCGTTTCTAACTTATCGATCAACTTGAAAAGACGTTTGAACGATTTGTCAATCTTCCTTATTATTGACTGCTTTCTCCTGTCAACCTCTGTTTCTGCTCCTGAAGATTTTATTGCGCGTCTAATAGCTTCCGACGCCCCAACCTTTTCGCAACGGCCTTTATGATCGAGAGGTATGGGTGAGATTTCAGCTCCCTTTGTCCCGTCAATCACAAAAAGCGATCTTCCGTTGGTGTCCAGAGAAAGGCTCATTAGGAATTCTGCAACTTCATCAAGACGTTCTTCCCGAAGACTGGATGGAACAACATCTTCAATCTGCAAGAAGCCCACGATATTCTCTGCGGTTGCTCTCGAAAAGCCTGTAAACGACTTCATTATTGCTCTTGAAAGGGTATCTCCTGAGTGAAGGAGCGTTAGAGTAATATTTTCTTTAGACAGGTTTCTAAGAGATTTTCCTGGACTATCTGGCGGATAATACTTCACATTTCTGGCGAGAGTTCTCTTTGAGCTGATCATCTCTCTAAATACCTGTAGTATTCTTTCCTCCTCGTCAAGTACCATGATGTTAGACCCTGGCCCAATGAATTCTGCGATTACCGAGTATTTGTTTCTTTCTCCAAAGGCATCTCTACCTTCAAAATCCATTCTTGTTATTCTATCCATGTCTAACTGAGCGATTTTTGTCAGAAAGAAGCCGTTGATGTGTCTTCTCAAAAAGAGACTGAAAGGGGTCTCGATCGATGGAGAATTCTGATTTCTGTTGCTCTCAATTATATAAGGCGATGATGGATTGAGAGAGATTTCAATTCCCCTTTTCGAGAATTTGAAGAAGAACTCGCTTCTTCCTATTTGGTATACCTGTCTCAGTTGCTGACCAGAGACATCAGATATTTCAGCCAGGACTCTCTGGAGAATCAGACCATCGAACACCATTTCTCATTCAGCTCCTCTGAAGTAACAAAACTGTATCTTCCCTTGCAACCCTCAAAAAGGGAAAAGATCGCTGAGCCCGAACCAGTCATCATTGTCTTAATGGCACCGCCATTCTTATTAGAGAGCATTGAGTGGCAATCTCTTATCATGGGAAAGCGATCAAAGATGGACTTTTCGAACGTATTGTAAGACATACGCCTCACAGCTTCAATGTCATGACTTTTAAGGGCAAGGTAGTATTTCTCAGCCATTTCACAATCGAGATGCAGTTCGGGGTTATCTTCATCTATGAACTCGTAAGCAAGGGGAGTTGAGACCTCAATGCCGGGGAAGGAAAGTTCGACTGAATATCCAGAGACATCACCGGGAAAACTCAAGATCTCTCCCCTTCCTGAAGCTATCGCCGTTCCTCCTTTGAGAAAGAAAGGTACGTCGCTGCCAACATTTGAGGCGATTCTCAAGACTCGCTCTTCATCAATCTTGAAAAGCCCCGCTAAATACTTCAGGAGTGCTGCGGCATCTGAACTTCCCCCACCCAGTCCTGCGCCCGAGGGGATTCTCTTCTTCAATTCCAGACCTATTTCTATTCTCCGGTCTATCTCACTCTCTATTTGCTCAATGACTTTATAAAGAGTGTTCTCCTTGTCCCAGCGGAGAGATGTATTGCATTTGAAGTATAACTTCCTTGTATCATGCTTTACGAACAAATCGTCGTAGAAATCGATTGTCTGGAAGACAGTGCTAATCTCGTGGAATCCGTCGCTTCTGCTCTTACCTACCGCAAGGTAAAGGTTTATTTTTGCCGGGCATCTCAGTTTAACAGAAGATAATCTAGAACTATTTGAGACCATGTTTCCATACTCTCCCTGTATTCTGAAAGAACTTTAATTTCAGCCATTGCACCAGTGAATTTTTCCTTTTCGTTGAAGCCGCCGAAATCCACTTCAGCTATATAAACTACACCAATGTGGACTCTGCTGACCTCAGTCTGTAGATCATTTAGGATTCCCAAATAATCCATGCTGTGGATTTTCACAGATACTTCTTCGCGGATTTCGCGCTGGAACCCGTTCTCAAAGGCCTCCCATGGAAGCCTTCCATCCTCTAAATTTATGTGTCCACCCACTCCAATCGAATATAGTTCATGAAGGCGAGCTTCGCCCTGCTTTTTTGTCCTCTTCATGAGAAGATACTCGTCGCGATTTCTGAAAACCGCGTACGGTATGATCTGCCTCATCGATTCATCGTTTTCTGCTTCAGAGCGACGTACAAATCTTCCGAATCTCTCAACTCTCATCTTTATCTCATCTAAAGGAAGAGCCAGCAACCCGTTGCGGGTTGCCAGCTCTCCTAGACAGTCGACATCGACTACGAGAACTCTTTCTTCCAAAACTTTCTCCTTTACTACCAGACCATCTCAGCGCCCTTAACGGTGTAGAAGGGAGGTATTACATTACTAGGGCTAACCGTATTAAAATTAGCTACAACTACAGCAAAGTAATAATCATCATCCCAGAGAGTTCCATATTTCCATTCATGAAGCAATGCTACTATGGGATTAATTACTGCCTCTTCTCGGAAATCATTGCTTGCTTCAGAAAGATAGAATTCGTTCTTAATATTGTATATGTGAGTTGCTCTGTAATCCTCTCGGTTTATCTTGACGAGGAAAACCTTTGTATCTGGATCATCTAGAACGTTCTGTTCTACGTATAGGGATACTTTCCAGTCTCTCACCCTCCATCCTGAATCCATCCCTACAAGGCTATAAGGCTCGATACGCATCTTGAATCGATTGTAAGCAATATCTACAGACTTGAACGAGTTTTCCATTTCTGTAGTGATAGATGTCGAACTGCTATTCACAACATAGAAGGGATCACCGTGGAATACAACTTGCGCAGATGGAAGATCACTCTCATTTTTAGGGTACACTCCCCAACCTATTCTGCTGTAATAAGCAGTTGGATGAAGAGCTTTGTTGAGTTTGTAATATACGGGAGTCCTTGTAGAGTTTGATCTATTTCCATTTAAATAATCCTCAAACCACAAGTCAGGCATATTGAACCCAAGATCCTTCTCGAAGACCTCAACCAATACGTCTGGTATCTCACTAACGTGTTTCACAATTTCTGAACTGTAGTTCCCGTGTTCTCCACTTACACTGGTTCCGGAGATTTTAGCAGTAATTTTGATTTCGAAGTTTTCGTAGACTGGAAGATAGACAACCGCTTTCGAGTTCTTGGTGCTCGGTATTACTTTAACCAGATCGTTTCTCGATGTCCAGCTACCATATTGAGGTTTAATCTCCACTGACCACTGGTAGTTCGACGATGGATCTGGAGTAAACAATAGCGCTGCTGCTTCAATAACGACAGGTTTTCCCGGTTCCCATCCGATTTTCTGCTCTAGAAGCAAAATACTTCCCTTAACTGGGAAACAAGAAGAAATTGCAAACGCAACTATTATGAGCGCACCCAGCATCACAAACAACTTTGCTCTTTTCATTTCCATCCCCTCCCTTTCAGGTATTCCCTGACAAACTCATCTTCCTTATCTTTTGTAAGACCGTCCAGCCTTGCACAGAACAGCTCGTCTAGAACATTTCTTATCTCAGGGCCTTCCCTCATGCCGTATCTGGTCTTAAGTACATTTCCATTGATTGATAATTTCGTGTCATTCAGTTTCTTCAGATAGGCAAGGAATAACAAATCCTCCTGTTCATCCAGATAACTGTTGACGAAGTTAAGTATTTCGGGCTTGTTCGTCTTCAGAGATCTGTAGAATTGAGAAGGAGTCTCTGGCTTCTCATTAACTATTATACCTGCAGTGGCTATCGCATCATTAAGCCTTTCAAGATAGTTTTTCGGCAATCCATAACGTGCTATGCACCATTCAACGGATTTCGAGTCACTCTTTCTAAGGATTATCATTAAGAGTGTGTAGAACATCCTATCTTCTCCAATTAACAAAGCGTTTCTCTCTCTTCGAAGGAAATAGCGCTGGAGTCTGATGTCTGTCTCTCTATCAAATTCTGTTTCGGGGAAGAGCTTCTCCATAACACCGAGGCTGGCAAGTCTTCTCAAGGCCTTGAGTGGAAGCGGCTCTTCAATTGCCTTGCTCAATTCGTCTCTCAGTCTCTGCCCTGTTACCCTATCGAGATATCCTTCAGCTGCACATTGCTTGAGCAGCTCGGCGGTTCTCACTTCTATCTCGAACCCAAAGCGCTGTTCAAATCTTACGGCTCTGAGGATTCTTGTCGGGTCCTCGATGAAGCTTAGAGGGTGGAGTGCTCTTATAATCCCTTTTGAAAGGTCCTTTCTCGATCCAAAGAAATCGATCAGAATTCCAAAATCCTCCTGGTTCAGTTTTATAGCCATGGCATTTATGGAGAAATCTCTCCTGTAAAGATCTTTCTTTATCGTGCTCATTTCGACCTCAGGAAGAATCGCTGGTTTCTTGTAGTATTCAGTTCTCGCCGTTGCAACGTCAATTCTCAGACCATCGTTGAAGAACATGGAACTGGCGAGAAATTCCCTGTGCTCGACAATCTTAATGTTAAAGTACTTTTTGAAGGTCTCTGCAAAGAGATTGGCATTGCCTTCGACCACTATGTCTAGATCGAGATTTTTTTTGTTCAAGAGAAGATCCCTCACAAAACCTCCAACTATGTAAGTCGGCATGTTGAGCTCGCTCCCAACTGCACCGAGAAATCTTAGCATGGTTACTATGCGTTTTTCGACGCGTTCCTCTATCAAATCTTCTACGGGGAATTTGGCATAGTTCTGATCACCTATCTTTTCTCCGGGATCGATTATCCTTCTTCTTCCAAAAGTGCTCTTCAGGAGATCAGTCCGTGTCACTATTCCACTCAGGATACCACCGTCGAGGATTAGAATTGCAGTTGTATCGTTTTCTATCATCTTATCGGTTACCGCCTGAACCGAATCGTCTACCGATGCTGTCACAAAGAAACGGTCCATCACTTCAATTATTCTTCTCGCTGCCAGTCCGTGTCTAATGGCTTTTTCGGTATTCCTGTATTTGGCTATACCTACAAGCTTTTCCTGATCAACTACCGGCAGAGTGTGATGACCCGTTCTCTGCATGATTTTGAAGACATCTTCAACCTTCATCTCTGCAAGAGCGGTTCTGACCGGTGAAGACATAATATCTCTTACTTTAATGAGGCGTTCAATGTTGTTTTCAAAGTTTTTTATGATTTTTTCTTCGGCTTCTGCTGACGTGCAGTTTTCAAAGTAACCAAGTGCGTATGATCCGCCGCTGTTTCTTTGCACACCATTGAGCTCGGCAGTGTCGAGATTCATGTATTTCGATCTTAGAGTGTAATATACTCGATTGTTGGTTTCGAGAAGGACAACTAGATTCTCTACGCCAAGAAAGGACCAGAGTTTTTCTACCACGAGGCTAAGCCCTCCCGGTAGAAAGTCTCTTCTTGCAGATGCGATGTTGATCTCTACCCCTCTGACCGATGTCCTTCTCAAACCCAGTATCAGTGATTCTATGAGCCTCTGTTGTGAAGCGCTCAGCTTGTAGCCCGAGTAGATTCCAAGATCGTCCGGCCGTGCGCCTAGATCGATAAGCCATGCGGCAGTACTGAGATCTTGTGCTCTGGTAGAGGCATGAGTGAAATTTCCAGTTTCCCTGTAGATTGCTGTCGCAAATAGGGTTGCCTCATTTCTGGATATTTCTTTCTTCTTTTTCCTCAGTTGATTGCACATGAGAGTGGTGCAAGCTCCAAGATCCTTGAAAATTCCTTTTTGTGCTTCACTCAAGCTTGTCCTGTGATGGTCGTAAAACTTCACGTCGGTATTTCTTTGAATAGATTGTTGAAGAGAAGCGGGAATTCTTTTTAGATCAGATGTATCAACGATTATCAAAGAGGAGAGATTGGAAATCCGTATCTCATTTACGTAATAAAATGACAGCAACAGGCTTTTAGACGACAGAAAGCGTTTCAATGCGGGAACCAGCTGTCCCCCAAACACAATCATATGGTCGGAATATATCTTCTGTGCAGCAACAGCGGATGCAAATGCATCGAAATCGGGATTACGATGTGTCGTTATTACCTTCAAGATTGCTCCACCTCTTCAGTTTCTCGTAAAGCGTACTCTTACTTATCTGGAGTATCGAAGCCGCCTTTGTTTTGTTTCCGTTCTGTCGGTCTATCAACCAACTGATGTAGCGTCTTTCCAGCTCATCTAGGGAGACCTCTCTGAATCTGAAATCCTGGTCATCTGCTTGCTCCACTTCAGGAAAGGCAAAACTGGAAACACCTTCAAAGCTGCCGTTGACTGCGAGGATTGATAAAAGTCTGTTCCGCAGCTCTCGAATGTTTCCGGGCCAGTCATATGCTTTCATCTTATTCATGAAATCCTCTGGAATCGTCGGTGGCTTCTTCATTCCAAGTTCCTCACAGAGCCTCGGCAAAAAGTGATGGATCAGAATCGGGATATCCTCACGTTTTTCTCTTAGCGGATCTATCTTAATCTTCACGACGTTCAATCTGTAGTAGAGATCACTCCTGAAGTTTCCTTTCGAAACTTCTACCTCAAGATCTCTATTTGTGGCTGCGATTACTCGTAGATCAAGCTTTCGGGATGTGGTGCCCCCAAGCCTCTGGCTGGAGGATGTCTCGAGGACCCTCAGAAGTTTCACCTGCATTGGAAGGGGCATCTCGGATATTTCGTCAAGGAAAAGTGTTCCGCGGTGGGACTCTTCTATCAAACCCGGTTTTGAATTCATGGCACCCGTGAAGGAGCCCTTTTCGTAGCCGAAAAGCTCACTCTCAAAAAGGTTTTCCGGTATTGCACCACAGTTTATGGGGACAAACTTTCCTCGTCCACTTTTCTGGTGTATAGATCTCGCAACCACTTCCTTTCCAGTGCCGCTTTCTCCCTCAAGAAGCACCGTGACCTTCTTTGGTGCGATTGCTGCGATCATTTGCTTCAGCTCGAGAATATTTTTGCTCTTTCCGATTATCTCTACGGAGGGTTCAGTAGTCACCAAGTCGGCCAGACTATCCCTTTCCCTTGAAACCTCCGAGAACTCAATTGCCCTCTTAACTTCGAGAAGCGCATGGTTTAGATCAAAGGGCTTCTCTAGAAAATTGAAAGCGCCTTTTTTGACTGCATCTATTGCAGTGTTTATGTCTCCATGAGCGGAGACAACTATCACTGGCGAACTGAGTGCGGCTTCGGAAATTATGTCTAACCCCGATCCATCGGGAAGTCTGACGTCCAGTATCAAACAATCGAAGACCTCTTCAGAGATCTGCTTAAGCGTCTGCTCGAGATTGTAGACCTGAACTACTTCGTATCCCTCTTCTTCTAGCGCAGCGCCCAGGAGACCGTTAAAGGCCAGATCATCATCAACCACAAGGACTTTGCGCTTCATCTGATTGCCTCCTGAAGGTTAATACAAATACTGTTCCTTTCCCTTTTACACTTCTCATTTTCAATCTTACATCGTTTTCCTCGCAGAAATTGTGGACTAGGTACAGTCCAAGTCCCGATCCCTCGGTCTTAGTTGAAAAGAAGGGCTTAAATACTTTCTGCAAATTGGACGGGTCGATTCCCTTTCCCGTATCGGCAACGATCAGTGTCAAGTATTCTTTTGAGGCTCTAACTTTTGCGATAATGGAGGTTTCTGAAGGCAGACCGGCTTCGACGGCATTCATGAAAAGGTTCTTGATAACATTCTCAAGCCTTCCGCGCTGCGCCAAGACCAGCCCTTTTTCGAGCGAGATTATTCTAAAATCTATCTTTCTTTCCTGAAAGATCGAGGACATGAAGGTCGCGACTTTCATAACCTGCTCAGAGAGATCGACCACGTCGAATTCCTCTCCATACCTGAAAATCTGTAGGATTCCACCTACCCTACCTTGAAAGGCATTTAGCTCCTTTTCAAGTGTATCAATGTACTCTGGTTTTCCCGTTCTCCTGTAAAGATCAAGCGCAAGCCTAACATTTGCCAGCGGTTGCTTGAGACCATGCGCGAGATCGGCTACTGTTTGCGCATCGACAGCATATCTTCTCGTTTTTTCCAGAAGCTGTTTTGTCTTCCATTGACTGGTCATATCGGTAAGGGTTAGCAGATAACCGCTTTTCTGCTTATGGACAACCGACACAAGGTATCGCTTGCCGAGTTTCTTGCTATAGACTTCATACTGACCTTCTTGAAGCGGAAAAATCAAACCTGTCCTTCTTGCAAATCTATCTATCCGGAGATATCTTCCTTGCTGACTACCGTAAGAGAAGCTCTTTGTGAACGCGTCGTTGACGAGATCAAAATTTCCGTTCTCGTCCACTGAAGCAACGGAAATCTCCAGGGTGTTCAGAAGCTCTGAATAATCCCTGTACAGTCTTTCGTAATAATTTCTTTCCTCTTCAATTTGAAATGAAAGACTTCTGTAGAAGCCGTAAATCTGATTGAACTGCCCTTCAAGTTCACCGATTGATTTTCTCTCGCCTGTTTGTACAAGCCTAACTAGCCTCTCCAACTGTCTTACCAGAGCAAAATAGACGGATGCTAACGCCGCAAGAGAAAGAAGAGCAATCAAAACCACTCGATCAAGACTGAACCCTTCAATGAAAGAATAGATAAGCCCAGTTCCCAGCACCACACCACCAACAATGTAATGGTAACCGGGTTTGAAAAGGCCTCCGTCAAGTTTTGACAATTGTTATGGGTTCCCCTTCCTCAATGGCGAGGAGCTCCCGGGCACTTCCCTTGTTCACGGTGATTTCTAGGAAGCCGCTTGAATCGAAATGGGCAAGCAAATTTCCGGGATTCACATCGTAATAAGTATTTCCGAATGTAGCTTTGAAAGGTTTTCTGCCCTTTCCAATTTCAAGAATTTCTCCTTCTTCAAAATCATTAGCGAGAGCCTCTGGAACATTCGTTTCCAGGTTACCAAAATTATCGTAGAAGGCAACCTCCCCAGAGAGTACATTTCCTTCTCTGGCAGGTTTCTTGTATTTAAGATATTCGAAGCTCATTAGTCTAGAACCGAGTTTAGCCGGTTCTACGCCTGCATCGACATGGGCTGCAACGGGCGCGAAAATGTCTCTTCCATGAAAGCTCCGGGAATTTCCCCTGTGGTACTCTCTATTTTCCAGCTCTCGTATTTCGTGGATTCCGTACTCTTCGGCAGCAAGTGTGAACAAACCATTGTCCGGTCCAACAAGGCGTCTTCCATCTTTCAAAACCATCATTATTGGCTTTCTTGATGTCCCTACCCCAGGATCAACGACTGCTAGAAAGACTGCATCTGCCGGAAGATCCTTTATTGCCCTTTGCAAGACATAAGCACCGTGTCTTATGCTGTAAGGTCTAATATCATGACATATATCTATTATTTCCACCATTCTATTTATTTCTCTCATCACGACTTTAGTTACGCCGACATAGTAGCTGTTTGATCCCCAGTCAGTAAGAAAAGCAATCATTCTAATCCCTCCATTTGCCAACAATTGAAGAAAACACTTTTTCGATACAACCGAATCCGACCCTGTATAGATTCGAATCTGTTTTACAGTCAGAAGCACCGAAGCCAGGAACAGCAATACAGTAGTTTGAGATCAGATTTGAAAGTTCCTCTTCGTTACTTGTCTTTGCCGGAAGAAGCAGAACCGCAAGAACTTCAGCCTTCTCTCTAAGGAAATCTATATGCCAGTGCTTCTTCTTTTCTTCTAAGAGGTGCCTCTTAACCCTTTCCGTCAGTGAGTTCATTGCCGATCCAACATATAAGTAGTATCCCGATTCAAGATGCCACTTTTTTTTGCTCGAAGATACCTCTGCCGCTTCTCTGAGAAAAAGCAAGACAATGTAATCACCCTTATTGTAATCCATAATGTAGATATTATACGACAGCAAACCTGCCAAGAACCATTTGCTCTGAAATGAAAAGGTGTACAATGTATAATTTGTTGAGGTGATTTCCTTGGCAAAAGTTGTGGTTAATACCGTGAGCATAGGGGCCAATGCGAAAAGAGTTAGAGAACTGGCCGAAGTTAATGGGGTAGAAATCGCAGCGGTTACGAAAGTTGTGTGTGGAGACCCGACGATAGCATCTATACTGTTGAATAGTGGAGTAAAGGAAATCGGCGAATCCAGGTTGGAAAACATTTCCAGAATTATGAATGCTGGAATTGATTCTGATTTTCTTTTGTTAAGACTTCCCGAGAGATCAAAATTCAGAGAAGTGTTGGATAATGTAGACACCGTGCTCATTGGAGATCTTGATTCATTGAGCAAGCTTTATGAACTCTCATCTGAAACAGGGCAAGAAGTGAATTTCATATACATGATCGATACGGGAGACCTTAGAGAGGGAGTTATGTATTACGAGGCGGAATCGGTTTTGGAGAAAGCATTCGAAATTGCCGGTGAAAACCTTGAAGGAATTGGAACCAATCTTGGATGCTTTGGGGGCGTAATTGCAACTCCAAAGAAATTCGAGATTCTTCTTTCTTTAGGTGAGTTCCTTAGAAAAAAGACTGGCTATTCATTGAGAAGATACTCTGCCGGGAATACTGCGTCACTGCCTCTTCTCGAAAAAGGGATAGTTCCGAAAGGTATAAACCATTTCAGATTGGGAGAGTCGATTCTTTGTGGGACCGATGTTACGAACAACAGAGAGGTTCCTGGAACACTGCAGGATACGTTTACACTGTATGGGGAAGTAATCGAAATAGCGGAAAAGCCATCCGTACCGATAGGCGAAATAGGTCGTGATGCTTTTGGAAGAATCCCCCATTTTGAAGACAAGGGGAAGAGAATAAAGGCGATACTGGATCTTGGAGAACAGGATGTTCTTCCCTCAGGATTGACGCCACTTGTCGGGGGATGTGAAGTGCTACACGCTTCGAGTGATCACCTGATAGTCGACGTGACCGAGTCCGAAAAGTCTTTTTCTGTAGGGGATTCGATTGGCTTCAGAATGTCGTACGGTGCGCTGCTAAGAGTGATGACCTCACCGTATATAAGGAAGGTTTACGAATGATAAGGCGCCTTCAAAAGTGTGATGGAGAAAGAGTAAGAGAGATCGTAAAGACGATCTGGGAGGGTGATGACTACATTCCTCATGTCTTCGAAAAATGGGTTGAAGACCCTTCATGCCACTTCATGGGACTCTGGAAAGACGGGACATTAGTAGGAATAGATAATCTCAGACTCTTAAGCGATAAAGTGGGCTGGATGGAAGGAATGAGAATAGATCCTGCTCTTCAGGGCAAAGGGTTTGGCAAGGAACTCGGAAAACAAACCCTGGCCATTGCGAAGAGAATCGGGCTCGAAAGGCTTTACTTTGCGACCTATTTCGACAATACTGCCTCGATCAGAATGAATGAAGCCTTCGGTTTCAACCGCATAGGTGTTTTCACAAACCTTGAAAGTGAGATAGGAGATATCTCAGATTCTTCCTTCGCTTTTAATGTGGATTCAGAGATTCCTGAAATTCTCGATCATGTAAGTGAAGACTGGGCTTTTCTCCCTAAGGAAATTCCAGACAAAGCGAGATTCCTAATTCAGCCAACTAGGATTCACGATGGGGATAACTGGGCAGTTCTTTCCAAAAATTCGAAATCTGAAAGCTGCGTGGACATCAATTACATCTCAATAGTGGAAGAACGGAAAGCCAGGTCCTTCGTGCATGGGCTGAAGTGCTATGCACAGTCGAAAGGGTTTGAACGGGTCCATACAATGGTGAGGGAGGACCTCGATTTGGAGCCTTTCTTGTACAATGGATTCAAACCTTTCGAAAGAGTAAGGGATGTCTTCCTTTATTTTGCGGACAGCTCGGTTCTTGAGATTTGACTCCCAGCAGAAATGGCTTGAATGAATCCGTTGGTCGGTATTACTCTTGATTCTAATATATCTACGTCGGTCGCTCCTACACATCGATGTCTCTATATTAAGCATTACGCAAACAAGAGATGATTAACGACAGTTCTATGCAAATGAACTCTTGGCTATGATCCGAATTTCTTGTCTAAATCGTGAAGTTCAAAGGTTATGAATCACTAATTTGGAAGGACATTACATGGATGTGAGGCAGGCACAATTGAGGATTCATAGTCTCTCGTATAATTTCCCTTTAACCTTTATCGATACGACTGTGCACCTCGGAAAGAGGAACTGCATTCTTTGTAAAGGCGGACAGGAAAGTTGAGAGTGACAAGCGAATTCGGTTCATTGCCCTGCCCGTGTGTCTTCTGAGTTAGTGCAAAGTGAAAAAACATGAAAGACACCTCCCTATACTTGGGGACTTTGTCCGAAGCAAGAGACTGCGTTTTTGTGAGCTCGAGAGACTAATAAGAAACTAAGTTCCTTCCTATTTTCTTTTCTCTTACATTCTAAGTCACTCTTGGCCGGGTCTAGAGCCGATTGGGTTTCCTTCGTTGAGTCATAGTCTCAAGAAATCAGAGCGGATTTGTACTTGAGAATCGGCCTATCGAGATCCTCGGCAGTCTAACACGAAAGACTTTGTGATTACCTGGGGTTGTATTATGGCTTAAGGCAGAAGATCGTATCGGAAATCAGATCAACCTTTGACAGAACCAGCAAGAAGCCCTCTCAGAAAGTACTTTCCGAGTAATATGTAGACTATCAATGTTGGGAGAGCGGCCAGCAGCGCGCCGGCCATCTGGACATTCCACTCGACAACCTGACTCCCCGCTAGATTCACAAGGGCAACGGTAATCGGCTGTTTTGTGGGGTCGCTGGTAACGGTCACAGCGAAAAGAAACTCATTCCAGATATTCGTGAATTGCCAAATGACTACTACTACAAAACCAGGGAGGGATATAGGAAAGAGAACCTTCAGATATGTCTTGAATATGCCTGCTCCATCTATGTTGGCCGCTTCGATTAATTCCGTAGGCACTTCGCTGTAATAGTTCCTGAAAATCAAAGTGGTTATCGGCAGACCGTAGACCACGTGAACCAATACCAATCCCCAAATTGAACCGTAAAGTCCAATATCCTGGAGGAAGCGAATCAGAGGAAAAAGAACACTCTGATAAGGAATAAACATTCCGAAAAGAACGAGTGCAAAGAGAAGATCTGAGCCCCTGAACTTCAGTTTAGACAAAACATATCCGTTTATCGATCCAACGATTGCCGAAAGAAGCGTCGCAGGGATGACCAGCAGAAACGAGTTTCTTAAGTTGGGTGCAAGGCGACTGAAGGCCTTGGCAAAACCATCGAAGGAAAGGTCGTTCGGAGGAAACCACATTCGCTCAAGACCCACTTCTTTCAGGGGTTTGAGACTTGTTGCCAATAACACATAGATCGGCATCAGAAAGAATAACGCAAAAACCGTCAGAAGGGCATAGATTAGAATCCTCTTGATCATATTCTCTTCTCCTTTCTGAAGGCAGAAGCAAGGTAAGGAATTATGACCACAGCAACCATCAGAAGCATGATTATCGCTATTGCTGAGCCAGTAGCATATTTGTTCGCTCTGAAAGTGGTTTCGAACATGTAGATGGCAGGCACGTCGGTCACGTTGTTTGGACCACTGCCGGTCATAGCGTAAACAAGATCAAAGATCTTCAGTGAGATGTGGCCTAGAATAATCATTGCGCTTAAAGTTATCGGTCTCAGAATCGGAAACTTGATCTTCCAGAAGATCTGCCAGCCGGTCGCGCCATCAACTTCGGCAGCCTCTACCAGATCCTGGGATATTCCACGAAGCCCCGCAAGGTACATGGCCATTGTGTAACCTGACATCTGCCATACGGCTGCGATTATCACCGGAATCAGTGCAAAGTTGAAATTGAGGAAACTCTCAGTGCTGGTGAACCACCTCCATTGAAGAAAATCCAGCCCCACCAGACTGAATAGAAGGTTCATACCCTGAGGATTGCTTGGTAAGATTCCCGGAGCGAAGATCCATCTCCAGACTGCGCCTGTCACAACAAATGAAAGCGCCATGGGAAACAGGTATATATTTCTAAAAATGCCTGATCCCTTGAGGTTACGATCAATCAGTACCGCCAAAACAATCCCAAGCAGAAGACAACCGAGAATAAAAAAAAGGGTGAAATACAGAGTGTTCCACAGATCGGTCTGAAACCTCGGATCTTCGAAAAGTCTGAAATAATTCCTCAATCCAACAAATTCGAATTCGCCTTTAAGAAGCCTAGCAAAGCTATTCCAGTTGGAAACAGAAGTTCTACCAGTCCAACCAATGAAGAAATAAACGAAAACTCCTATTGCCGCAAAGGTCGGAGAGAGAATGAGAAAGGAAATAATCCCTCGTTTTGTCTTCCTTTTGATATGGAACACCCCCAAGAATGGGGCCTGCAGATGCAGGCCCCACTTCGCAAGGATTAATAGATGTAATCTTCAGCAGCGCTTTTTATGGCACTCAGAAAAGCTGCTCTGTCTTTTGTAGTAATGAAGATGTTTACTGCATCGTTCAGCTCCGTTATAAAGCCTTCAGGCGCAGCAGATCCATGTGCTATAGAAGGACAAAGAGCGTTTGTAGAAAAGTCCTCCATAGACCACGTCAGGTAAGGATCGTAGAGTGATTTGTCTGCATCCAGTCTTGCAGGAATCGAACCCTTTATCGGGTTGAAGGCATCTTGACCTTCGACTGAGGCAACTATTTCGAGCCACTTAAGAGCGTTTTCTCTGTTTGGTGCGCCCTTTGGCAAGCCAAATGTATCCGTTACCACCATGAAGGAGCCTTCGGTTCCTGGAACTGCCATCCAGCTGAACTCCACGCCCGGAGTCCATCCTAGAGTCTTTAAATATCCTTCGGCCCAGTCTCCCATGACGTTGAAGGCAGCCTTTCCATCGAAGACCATCCTTGTTGCATCCTGCCAGGTGAGAGCTGCATGGTCTTCGTTTACATACTTAATCAGTTCTTCGAAAATTACTATGGCCCTTTCAATTCCAGGATCTTCGAAACTTGTTTTCCCATCCCACAAACCGTTGTACTTATCTGGTCCCAGAGCCGAAAGCAACACGGTCTCAAAAAGATGACCGGCCTCCCACTTGTCTTTATCGCCTAAAGAAAGTGGTATAAAGCCTGCCTCCTTGATTTTTTCACAAACTTCGAGAAAACCCGGTCCGTCGCTTGGAACCTCATCGATTCCAACCTTCTCAAGAATCTCGTTGTTAATAAAGACAACATTTCCCCTGTGCACATTCACGGGAATTGAGTAAACTTCACCGTCGTAACTGCAGATGGTCATAATATCTTTCGGGAATTTATCAAGTATTCCCCAGCTTTCTAAGATGTCGGTCAATGGCTCCATCATTCCCGTAATTACGTAGGTGTCGATTAGTTCCATTCCTCCGTGGACCTGGAATGAGTCAGGAGGATTGCCGCCAAGCATGCGTGTCTTCAAAACTGCCTTTGCGTTTGTGCCTGCGCCTCCCGCGACCGTCGCGTTGATTATCTCCACGTCGGGGTACTTTGCTTTGAAGACCTCATAAATGGCAGCGAGTCCTTCTTCTTCGCCTCCACCCGTCCACCAGCTAAAGATCTCCACACTTCCGGAAGCAAAGAGCAGACTCACGGACAAAAGAAGAACTGCAAGCAAACTTTTTCTCATTTAAACACCCCCTGTTATTCGGCATACAGCCGTACGGTTATCTTCTTCGCCTTTCAGACCAAACTAGCCTCTACTTGAGATTATACTACCGTTAACAATATAATAAGCAACTTCAAAAAAGGGGAGTAAAGATTACAGATTGAACTGTTCCTCCTAAATAATTGCTCGAACGTGTGACTGAGTTCAACACAAAGAAGATTGATCGCATTTCGGAACCTGGAACGAATTTTTGAATCGGAGGTTTTCTCTGCCAAGACTTATAATGGTATTATTTAGTGAATAGAGACAAGGAGGGATTACTTTGTCATCAGTGAATATTTCCATTATCGGTGCAGGAAGTGCTGTGTTTTCTCTCAGATTGGTGAGCGATCTTTGTAAAACGGAGGGCCTTTATGGCAGTAAGGTCACATTGATGGATATAAACCAAGATAGACTTGATGCCGTTTACATTCTTGCATCGAGGTTTGCAGAAGAGATGAATGCCAATCTCGAGTTTTCAAAGACTACTGTGCTGGAAGAAGCAATCAAAGGGAGAGACTTCGTTGTAAACAGCGCTTTGATTGGAGGACATGCTTTTCTGGATAGGGTTAGAGCGATCGGCGAAAAGCACGGTTATTTCAGAGGCATAGATTCACAGGAATTCAACATGGTATCCGATTACTATACTCTTACAAACTGGAATCAACTCTCGTTTTTCCTGAAAATCGCGAAGCTTATGGAAAGACAGGCACCTGACGCCTGGCTACTTCAGGCTGCAAATCCTGTCTTCGAAGGAACTACGCTAATCAGAAGACATTCTAGTATTAAGATGGTTGGCTTTTGTCACGGACATTACGATGTCCGTGAAGTAGCAGAAACCTTGGGCATACCAATAGAGGAAGTAGACTGGCAGGTTGCCGGTGTGAACCATGGAATCTGGCTTAACAGATTCAAAAGAAACGGTGAGGATCTCTACGCTTTGATTCAAAAGTATGCAGCTAATTATGATCCAAGGAGATTCAAACCTATCAACCCTTTCAATGTTCAGATGTCTCCGGCGACAATTGACATGTACAGATTCTATGGATTGGTTCCAATAGGAGATACGGTTCGTAACAGCGGCTGGAAACACCACTACAATCAAGAGACTCTCGTAAAGTGGTATGGGGCTCCATGGGGCAGTCCTGATTCCGAACCCGGCTGGCAATGGTACAAAGAACAGCTTGGACAGGTGACAGGTGCTACTGTGGCACTTGCCAAGGCAATCGAGCAGTTCCCCGAGGCAAGTCTCGAAAAATTGATAGTCGAAGGTTCAAGAGGTCTTTCAGGAGACTTCGCCAGACAAGCGGCTCAGCTTTACAACAAGAATTCTCTCAGCGGTGAGCAACACATACCCTTTATAGACGCAATAATAAACGGCAGTTCAGCGAGATTTGTCTTAAACACGCTAAACGAAGGAGCAATTCCCGGGATCGAAGATAACGTTGCCGTCGAAGTGCCTGCTTTGGTTGACAGAGAGGGAATCCATACTGAAGCCATAGATCCCCCTATTCCCGAAAGAATCGTTAAATGGTATTTGAAGCCAAGGGTACTAAGAATGGAGTGGGCTCTCGAAGCGTTCATTGAAAGGGATTCCGATCTAATTGTTGAAATCCTTTTGAAGGATCCAAGGACAAAGTCATATGAGCAGGCGAAAGCAGTGGTAAGGGAAATCTTTGAGACGGAAGGGCTAAATGAATAGGTTCAAAGAACCGATACTTCATGGGTAAATCGAAGTTAAATTAATCTCTTCTGTTTGTTCTCGCAAGGTAATGGCGTAGGAATGTACCGAGGCTTCCAGATTCGATGGTTGCCAAGCTGACGGGGTGGTCGAATTGAATGAGGTCTTCCGTTGTCCCTGGGCTGAAGTTGACAAATTGTATATTGAGTACCACGATACTGAATGGGGTGTTCCCCTGCACGATGACAACATATGGTTCGAGTTTCTGATTCTAGAAGGAGCACAGGCCGGCCTCAGCTGGCATACTGTCCTGAAGAAGAGAGAAGAATATAGAAAAGCCTTCTCTGGGTTTGATCCTCGAGTCGTTTCAAAATATGGAGAGAATGAAATAACTAAGCTAGTCGAAAATCCGGGAATAATCAGAAATAGAAAGAAGATTCATTCGGCAATTAACAACGCAAAGAGATTTATCCAGATTCAAGAGGAGTACGGAACGTTTGACAGCTATGTGTGGAGCTTCGTCAACAATAAGCCGATCATAAACACATGGGAAAGCCTTTCCGAGATTCCCTCTGTTACTGAGAAGTCAGTTGAAATCTCGCGATCCCTTAGAGATAAGGGATTCACTTTTGTTGGGCCAAAGATAGTATATGCGCTGATGGAGGCAACAGGCATGGTGAACGATCATCTGGTGGGTTGCTTCAGATATTCTGAAGTTCTCCGATGCAATTGAGTGTTCCAGGATACACTGAAGAATTGATGATATAATAACTCTTAACTTGTAGGAGATTAATGGGGGGTTTTTATGAGCTGGCTTAATACAGAAGAGATTTTTGCCCTCATAGATTTGATCGATTCCAGTAACGATTCATATGAAGAGAGATTCAAGAGAGTTTTAGCCACTCCTCTCGCCAGTATGTTTAAACAATTCCATGTACGCGATTCAGAGGCAAGGGAATGCCTGGTGGCTGCCTTTTCCCGTAGAGAAGATCTTTCCGGTCTTTCAAAGGACTGCACGGAGCTCATAGCGTACATGGATAAAATTAGGGAAAGAAAGCTGGAACTGAGAGCTTTCTTCGATTTGATTAATGAGAATGAAGCAGGAATTAGATCTAAGGCAATATCCAAAGCACAAGAGTATCTTCCTAAGGGAGTAACTTTCGATGGCCTAAAGGTCTTTTTCATTCCTATGCCTTATAATGCAAATGCCGATCATAGAGGTGTGTATTTCGATCCGCTTTTTGCTCTTGATATGGGTCTTGAAGGTATTGAAGAAGTAATGGCTCATGAGGCACATCATGTAGCAAGGAATTCGATAACAAAGGAAAGACTTGAGTTCGGTGATTCTCCACTTGATCAGTTGGTCTACAGATTTGTGAGCATAGAATGTGAAGGAATCGCAAATATGGTTAGCGATGCGTCGAGAATACCATCAATGAAGAGAATTGCGCTGCAGCGAACGAAAATGATGGGAGAGTTCGAAAAGCATCTCGAACTGCTTCAAGAAGTGTTCCTGAATCTCTCCTTTAAGAACATCTCCGAAGACGAAGCAAGGTCGATTATGGAAAGAAGCTGGTTTAGTGTCGGGAGCCTTGCCCCCGTGGGAATGAGAATGGCTTTGGAGATCGAAAATGAGTTAGGAAAGGACAGACTCATCGAAACGGTCGGAGACACGGTTGGATTCCTTAAATCCTATCAGGAGGTAGCGCTGAAAAAGTCCTACTACCTCCTGGAAGATGAAACGTTTACTAAGCTGGGTCAACTTCTCAAAGCGTAGCCTATCAGATCTTTGCTGCGAACTCTGAGCCGAATTCTCTACAGTCGTCAAGGCTGCCTTCATCTGGTGACCAAAGCTTTTTTAATCCTGGCTGAACGATTTCGAAGCCACCATCTTCTACCATTTTTGTCAGAACATCCACAGACTCTCCACTCCATCCATAAGTACCAAATACGGCTGCCTTTTTGCTCTTGAAGGACAGACCTTTTACTTCATGAAGCATACCGGAAAGCGGTGCCAAGATTCCTTTGTTCACTGTAGGAGAACCAAAGAGAACTGCCTTGGCCTTAAACAACTCCGTCACAATATCGTTCTTGTCTATTTTTCCCGCATTGAAGAGTTTGACGGCGGTACTACCACTAGCGCTGGCAATGCCTTCTGCGATGGCTTCGGCCATTTTTCTAGTCCCCTCCCACATCGTGTCATATACAATTGTCACCTGATCTTCCTGGTAGTTGTCTGCCCACTCAAGATACTTCTTGACAATCTGTGCGGGATCCTCCCGCCAGATAACTCCATGACTGGGGCAAATTATGTTCAATGGAAGATTGAATGACAAGACCTCCTCAATCTTCTTTATGACCAGTCTGCTAAATGGAGTGAGGATATTTGCGTAGTACTTCACTGCTTCTTGAAATAGTTCCGCCTGATCTACGAGGTCGTTGTAGAGAAGTTCAGTTGCATAATGCTGCCCAAACGCATCGTTGCTGAAGAGAATTGCGTCACCATCGAGATATGAAAACATCGAGTCGGGCCAGTGCAGCATAGGTGCTTCAATAAAGGTGAGCACCTTACTGCCGAGATTTAGAGTGTCGCCGGTTCTTACTGTGACGAAATTCCAGTCCTTGTGAAACTGCCCTTTGAGGGACTTGACTGCGTTTGCAGTACAATAGATCGGCGTGCCGGGAATCTCTTTCATCAACGCAACCAGTCCACCGCTGTGATCAATCTCCCCGTGGTTGGCGATTACGTAGTCGATCTCGGATAGATCAATTTCTTTTTTCAGGTTCTCCACGAATTCCTCTGCAAAAGGTGCCCAGACAGTATCGATCAAAGCTGTCTTTTCATCTCTAATCAAATATGCGTTGTAGCTGGATCCTCTGTGGGTTGAATAGTCTTCTCCATGAAATTTTTTCAGTTCCCAGTCAACCTTTCCTACCCATGTTACGCTATCGGTTATTTTTCTGCCCATTTCTATACCTCCCTTAAATACATCAATACTCTACCAAGATTACCGGCTTTAAGCGGTAACATTTGTTACACAATTCTTCAGGCTCTGACCAAAAATCATCTGCCGTGCAGTGTTCCTAATTAAAACGGAGACGTCTATCAGCTTGGGAAGGCTGGTTGTTGAGGCGTTTGCGTTTGATCATGACATTTCGCCTTTTCTTCAAGAGATCTGAATTTTGTGTGCTCAATGGTTGGGATCTAAAAGTATCCTCAGATGCGTGATATGCTAATATATAGTTTGACGCATTGTTTTTTGCCCTTTTTCGTTCTGGTTGTTGAGGGTTCAGCAAAGATTAGTCGCAAATGATTGGAGTATCTCATGAGTAATGACATCACTTATTTATTTGATCTTGATGGAACGCTTAGCTCAGTTTCCGATGAGGATTTTGCACGGCGGTATTTTCAGCTCATCTCGCTCTTTGCCAATGGAAAAGTAGACTTTGAAAAACTGATGGTCTCTCTGAAAAGTGCACTCGAAGTGCTATTTGATAGAAGAGACGGCATAAAGAGCAATTACGAACTCTTTATGGAAAGCTTTGTCCATTTCATGGGAGACCATACGGTAAAATGGTACGAGGATTTCTTCGATGAGTTTTACGAGAACGAGTATGAAGAACTTGAGAAAATTGTGAGCCCTAGAGAGAATGTGGTGGAGGCCCTGAAAAAGCTTTACGGCTCGGGTAGAAAGATAATTATTGCAACGAATCCAGTCTTTCCACACAAGGCAATAAGAAAAAGACTTCAATGGGTGGGAGTGGATGAAAAGCTAACCAACTACGTGACCACTATGGAGAACTCTCATTATGTAAAGCCTAGTACAGAATATTACCTGGAAATTCTGGAGAATAGCTCACTCGATGCAAAGTACTGCGTAATGATCGGGAACGATTACAAAATGGATGGTGCTTGCACGTCTGCGGGGATTGAATATGTCGATGTGAGTTCGATTCAATCTATCTGGAGAACAACTTAGACTGCACTCCCGCCATAAGTTCAGCCGTAAATCTCGAGATCAAGCGCAGAACATCTTCTCTGTCCTGGGCATTTTCAACGAAATCATATTTATCACCATCGATTATCAACTTCCGACAAAACGTGACTCTGCCAATCCATTCTTCGTATAGTCCGTTGAGCCTTTCGATATAATCCTCGCTCACGCCGCTTTCAAAACCCCGGCCCCTCTTTTTTATCCTTTTCAGCAAGACGTTCTTAGTGCATTTTATGTAGACAATACCATCGGGCGCTGTTAAGTGTTCTGAGAGCGTTTCATAAGTGTCCAGATAAAGTCTCCAGTCGCGGTCATCTATGTAGCCCATTAGTTTGAGATTGCGGGCAAATATCTCAACGTCCTCGTAAATAGTCCTGTCCTGAAGTATGACAGCACCTTCAGTTACGACTCTCTTCAGAAAGTCAAAACGCTTTATTAGAAAGAACAACTGCGAGTGAAAGGCCCACCGCTCCATATTTGAATAGAAATCCTCCAAAAATGGATTTTCATCCACGGCCTCGTAGACACCTCTAAAGCCCAGTGTTTCCTCAAGCAATGAAGTCAGCGATGATTTTCCTGCACCAATGTTTCCGCATATTCCCAAAATCATAAGCTCGCCTCGATTCTGCTGAAAACCATGTTGAGATCATCAACGTTTCGCACAAAGTCTATGCTTGAAGTATCTATCCTCAGGACTCTGCTCTCGGAAAACGCTGCCATGTATTTCTCATATGTGTCGCTTAGCATAGAAATATACGTTCTATCCATTCTCCTCTCAAACGGTCTATCTCTGAGAGCTATTCTTTTCATCAGGGTGTCGATATCCGCGTAAAGATAGATTATCAGATCTGGATAAAGCACCTGATCTTTGAGAACGGAAAAGATCTTCTCGTAAAGTTTCAACTGTTCGCCTTTCAAAGTTAGAGACGCAAAAAGATGATCTTTCATGAATGCATAGTCTGAGATAACCCCTTGTCCCTGCGAAGCGGCTTTCTTAACATTTGATTGCTGATCGAATCGGCTTATCAAAAAGAAAAGCTGAGTTTGAAAAGCCCATCTTTCCATGTCTTCATAGAAGTGTGCAAGAAATGGGTTTTCTTCAACAACTTCGAGCACTACCGGCATTGTGTACTTTTGAGACAACAATTTCACTAGAGTCGTCTTACCTACTCCAATTACACCCTCTACGGAAATATACTTCCCGCTTGCTTTAGAAAACATCATAAAAGTTTCCTTCCCCCGTTTCTCAAAACATGACCAATACTCTCAACCACCTGATTGACATGTCCGCGATGCCTTTGCAAAAGGAAGACCGTTGGAAAAACAGCTGACATTCCATGACTCAGTTATTCCTAAGATGTCCTAAGCCCATCGAAAAAGGGCTTAAGATAATCGATGACGGATTCAAGATAGTAATGTACAGTTTCATGGTAACCCGGAACAGAGAGTACTATCGAATCACCGATTGTTCCGGCTCCAACTCTGTAAAGACACAACGAGGGATCGGCGACTATTGCGTTTCTAAGCATCGCAGTTTCAATTCCCGTTGCTCTTTTGTCCACGAGAGATAGAACGACCTCCGGACCTATGTCCTCTTTGTATAGCCCCGTTCCTCCAAGAACAAGAACGATGTCGTTTGAGCATGAATCTGAGTATATAGCCTCTTTCAGGTCGCTCATTACAGGGTCAACGTCTGTGGATCCAGTATACGTGATGCCGTGACTCTCGAGGATCTTCTTAGAAATCTCTATGGATTGCGATATCTCGTCAAAAAAGCCAGATTCAAGAACCCTAATTATTTTGCAGCTGTACATTGAACACCTCCGAACTACTTGAAGAAGACATAAGTAGAAATTGGTTCGAGCTTGACCTTACCTGAGAGTCTTTCGAGGGGCTTCTCAGAGATTCTATCTCTATCCAAGACGAGGTTCCAGCTTTCATCAGGTAGAGTTATCTCGGCTGGTTCAAGGTTCCCATTGAATATCACAAGTATTTCTTCCCATGAGTCACCAGCTGACTTGCCGTCTATCACGTACGCAACGATATTTCTGGGAGCATCAAGAAATTTTAGATTCTTTCTTATCTCTTCAGCCGTACTCATCCTGAATGATGGATGGTTCTTTCTAAGTTCTATCAGTCCCTTATAATAGGTGAAGAGGTCAATGAATTCTGCCTTCCTTGAATAGTCCATCTTGTTCAAATCTACACCGGCATTGTAGCTGTTATCATTGCCGAACTTCGTTCGAGCAAAGTCAACTCCACCGTGAAGAAATGGAATTCCCTGAGAAAGAATCACTATGGCATTTGATAGCTTCTGCGCGCTTGTCAGCAACTCTCTTGAAGCATCTGGCATTGCTGCGCTATTCTTGTCCCACAGAGTCTGATTATCGTGAGCAGAAACATAGTTTATAGTCTCAGAAGGGTCATCCGCAAAGTCCTTAATGTCACTGCTGTATTCGATACTTCCCACGATGCCACGCATAATCCTTCTTTCTTTGGCCCTGCTCCCAAGAGAAAAGCCCTTTACTTTCTCATCGAAAACGCTTCCTCTTATTGCATCTCTGAGATTGTCGTTAAAAACAGCTACACCGGTTCCACGTTGATCGCCTTTCCCGAATGTAACGGTTGCCCCCCAACCTCCCCACGGCTCACCATAAAGCAGAATCGTCTTATCTATTGCATGAAGTTCTCGGTCGATGGCCAGAACGGTTTCTTTATCTATAAGACCCATCAAATCGAATCTGAAGCCATCAATTCCGTATTCGTTGACCCACATCTTAAGAGAATCAAGAATATGCTTTCTCATCATCGGCCTTTCTGAAGCTATCTCATTGCCGACTCCAGTTCCGTTCAAATACGCACCTGTGGCGTCTGTTCTATAGTAATAATATGGGACTGTCTGATCGAAGGGAGAAGAAGAACCTGTTGTAGCCGTATGATTGTACACAGTGTCGAGAATTACCCTTATTCCTTTTTCATGAAATGCCATGACCATTGCCTTAGATTCGAGAATTCTACTGAGAGGACTGTAGGGGTCAGTACTGTAATGTCCTTCCGGAACCATGTACAGATAAGGGTCATAGCCCCAGCCGTATTCGCCTTCCTCACCTTCATTTACGTAGTGAATATCGTTGAAAGGCATTATGTGTACGTGTGTTACACCGAGCTCAACAATGTGGTCAATTCCGACAGTAACTCCATCAGTTCCCGTTCTTCCGGTCTCGGTTAGGCCCAAGTATTTACCCTTATTCTCTACATTGGTATTTGGGTCGGAAGTCATGTCTCCAATGTGGATTTCGTATATTATTGCGTCCTCCGGTTTGTTCAACATCGGGACTTTTTGTTGGGCCCAGCCTTCAATAATGGTTTTAGCGGGATCAACGACAACTGATCTCTCACTGTTTTTTGTAACTGCACGGGAATAGATGTCAACTGTTTCTCTTTCCTTGCCATAAGAGACAAATCTGTATTTGTAAGCCCGCAGATGAAGATTGCCTTGAACGATTGCTTCCCAAACACCTGCTTCTATTCTTTTCATGGGGACTTCAATAAAGCTGTCCGAGTAGAGATCGTCAAAGAGAATTAGTGTTGCTGAAGAGGATACGGGAGACCAGACTCTGAAGACTGTCTCCTTCTCCGAGTAAATCGAACCAAGTTCGCCCTGGTAGAAGAATTCAGAATTATCGAGCGCTTTTCTGACAATTATGTCGCCTGGAAGAAAACCTTCGATCTCCAGAGATAGCCTTTTGCTAACTGACTTGGGCGCAAGTGGTTCGGTCAGTGTTATCTTCACGTAGTTAGTTACCGATACATCAGTGGGATCTGCCTTTTCGAAGCTTTGAACCTTAACCGGCGAACCGTCTAGAAGGACTTCAGGTAAGACTGTCTTAGTATCAACCGGTGCTGAAAGTGAAGCGTAGATCTCACTCAAAGAATCAAGAAAGGCCATCTTAACTCTGGGAGTTAGATCAATTCTGTCCGGGCTCGTCAAAAAATCCTCTTCCCCTTCGATCACCCATATTTCAGCAACTCCAGAATCGGGAATATCTACGAACCTATCTGCTGTGATATCCTTCTTTTCCCATTCTCTTAGCCTTACTATGAATCCCAGTCTAGAATGTTTTTCAGAGAACTTTACAGTTGTAACTACTCCGAATTCGTCTCTCCTATCAAAAGAGTAAGACTTACCATCCATACTTTTCGGTTTGTCAGGCCAGACCCATAGGTTCCAGCCATCGTAGTTGTCATCGTACCTGTGATAATGGATTATAATTACAGTCGCTGCGTCATAATCTTCTGCACTTTTTCCCATACTTTCTCCCGTAAAAGCAAAAATCGTTGTTCCGAAGATTAGCAAAAGGAAGAACAACACTCTTTTCATTATAAAGCCTCCCTCAATCAAGTGGGGTTACGGTGAATCCACTAATTCTCCTGTCATATTCATATTCGAATAACCTCTCTCTTCCATTTTCATCCTTAATCTTCAGATAACCGCCTCGGGGATCCAGATAACTTTCCCACAAAAAATCGTATTCAAACGAAGTGGTTCTTGATCTATCCAGTGTGATAAGTATTCTAAGCTCTTCAGCAGTTTCAATAGGGTCTTGAGAATCCAACGAAAAAACATCTTCGTCGGTAGTTCGATCTGCTCGAGATAAGATTGAAACCTCTGAACCTTCAAGATATCCGCCCTTATCGGCAGCAAGAGTCAGAAGAGCGTGCTCACCGTTATCGAAAATATCAATCTTAGAAATTGTTAATCTTGCTGCACCTCTTGAATCTTCCTCTACAACTTCCTCTATCGCTTCTCTTTGACTTGTTTCTTCTATGCCCGATTCAAGAACTTCCGGTTCTTCAGCCCAGATTCCAAGACTTCTTTCGCGGGCAAATTCTTCGGCCGGAACAAGTTCGATTTCTCCTCCGTCAACTGCTTTAGATAGACCGCTAGATACGATTATAGATTGAATAAGATAAGCCTCACCATCCAGAAGGATCCAGACGTAAGCTGAAGCTTCCTTAGATGTGGTCACTTCATGAACAATCGCTTCAAGTCCTATTGTGTTTCTTATTAGATTCAAGCACTTCTTGCTGTTAGAGTCTGTAGAGTCATATTGAGGAATCTCTACTCCTGACAGCGAATATCTTTTGAGATGGCTATTGGCAATGATCAAGAGATCATAATTGTTTTCTGTCCCCACGATTATTCCGGTAAACCCTGAAACCGATGCTTCGGGCGTGACATAATAAAATCCTTCCATAATCTGGGAGTTAGCAAATGTGACTTCAGAGTGCGGGAGAGCTATGAAGACTATTACCATTAAAAGATACAGAGACCTCAAAGGCTTGTTATCCTCCAAGTAGCACACCTCCAGGCAGAACTCAAAAAAAGTATAACATTATCACCCGACTTTCAATACTCTATGGTTTGAGCAAATGCTGTATGCTGTTCAAATCGTTTGGTTTTGCTGGAGAAACTCAACCTTTCGAAAGCGTTCTAAGCCTGACTATGAAGGTGAAGATAACAACGGGAACCGTCCAACCCAAATAATTGAAAACCATATCTAGAATATCGAACTGCCTGTTGGGAGATAGAACCTGAAGAAATTCGAGAATGACAGGTCCTACAATGAGAAATAAAAAGAAGGTTTTCCTAAACGCCTTGCTGAATTCTTCTCTTGAAAGAATAACAAAAAGGAACCCTCCTGCAAAGAAACCCACAAAATGAAGAAACTTGTCGCTTCCCACTTCGATTGCCGGAACTACCGGTTTCAGGTAGAAGTAGACGGTGAAAACTATGTAAATTGCTGCAGCAAGAGCCATTATCAATCTTCTCATCAATAAGAATTATGCTAACCATGCGCACTAATGTCAATGACGCGCACCGAAAATCCCTTTGAGTCTCGAGTTGAAAAGCTTCTATTTCTTTACTATAATGAAGTGTATTGTAAATCGAGAGGAGGACACAATTCATGTCCAAGGTTTGTGAAATATGCGGTAAGTCACCTACTACAGGGAATATGGTTTCGCACTCAAATAAAAAGGCCAAGCGCTGGTGGAAGCCCAACGTTCATAAAGTCCGCGCAGTCGTTGATGGCGAGGTAAAGCGAATCAGAGTTTGTGCGAAGTGTCTCAAAGCTGGAAAAGTTACAAGAGCCATCTAGCCATAACGCGCTATTCGCGCTTTCTTACTGAGAAGGTATGAAATGAATAGCAGAAAAACCTTCGCTTTGATCGATCTATCTGCATATAGACAAAATCTTGTTTATCTGTCCGGAAAGGCGTCTCCGGCGAAACTGATGGTTGTTGTCAAAGCAGATGCTTACGGTCATGGTGCCGTGGAGCTTTCGAAAGTTGCTCAGGAATCGGGAGTCGATCGCTTAGCAGTTGCTTTTCTTGAAGAGGGAATTAAGATCCGCCAAAGCGGAATCTCTTTGCCGATTCTTGTGCTTAACTATGTGGAGAAAAAGGAAATCCCTACTGCAAAGGAGTTTTCTTTAACGCTATCTCTTTCTTCATTTGCTCAACTTGAAGACATTATTGGCTTAAATAAGCGGTTACCTGATTTCCAGCTGGTTGTAGATACTGGAATGAGGCGTCTGGGATTGGAATGGGAAGAGTCGATTGAGTTGTATAATTCGGCTGTCAGAAAGGGAATCAATATAACAGGTGCTTATACGCACTTCGCTACAGCAGATGAGAAAGGCAGTGGCTTCGTTCTTGAGCAGAGAGAAGCTTTTGGAAGATTTCTTCATGGCTTGGGACAAAGACGAAACAGACATTTCGAAACTCATATATCTAATAGCGCAGGCACCATCTATTTCGACAATTCTGATTTTAGTTATGTTAGAGCGGGAATTGCCACATATGGCCTACAACCTTCGAAGGAAACTGATGAAAACCTGAAACCTATTTTGTCGTGGGTTAGCTGTGTATCCTTTGTGAAGAGGATACGTGCCGGCTATTCGGTTAGTTATGGCAGGACTTTTGTTGCCGATCGTGAGATGCTTGTAGCTACAATTCCCGTAGGCTATGCCGATGGATACAATAGACTGCTCTCTAATAGAGGATATGTTATCATTTCGGGCAAGAGATGCAAAGTACTTGGCAGGGTTTGTATGGATCAATTCGTTGTTGACATATCTCACATTGAGAAGCCTGTCTCGATTGGTGATGAAGTTGTGATAGTTGGTACTCAAGAAGGAGAGTCGATAACCGCCGAGGAGATAGCAAATCTGTGCGGCACCATTAACTATGAAGTAGTTTGTTCTATCTCTTCCAGAGTTCCACGGGTCTATAAGAAAGGAGTAAATTGATGAAACTCCGCGATATCATTGGAAACGAGATATTGAATCAAATAAATGCCGATCAGGATAAGACGAACAGGGATGGTTTTCCTTTTGTTTCCGATCTACGCCCGGGAAGTACTGTGTTATCTGTTTTCAAGGTCCATTCTAAGAGAATTCAAGAGGCCCGAGACGGAAAGAAGTTTCTTCTATTAACACTTTCCGATAAGACGGGAGCTATACGAGCAATCGATTGGTTTAATGCAGAACGCAATGATTCCACTCTGGAACAGGGTATGGTAGTAAGAATCTCCGGTCGAGTAGCTGTCTATGAAGATAGAATCCAGCTTAATCTTGATTCGGAAGGGATTCAGATTCTTCAGATTGGACAGTACGATTATGAGAGATTTATGGCTGTCACAACGAAAGATATTCCTCGGATGTACGATGATCTTCTTAGTCTCGTTGGAAGAATGAGGGATGACTATATTAGAGCTCTGCTCAAAGATATCTTCGAGAACGACAAGAAGTTCATCGAGAAGTTCATTGTTTCTCCGGCCGCTTCTAAGGTTCACCACGCTTATAAGGGTGGTCTTCTGGAGCACACAATGTCTGTCGCCGAGCTATGCGAATTCTTCGCGACGAAGTACGGAGACTCCGTTGATGGAGATCTTCTAGTTGCGGGGGCCTTGTTACATGATATTGGTAAAGTGTATGAGTACACGATTACTCCGAATGGAATTGAGAGGACAAATGACGGCGAATTAGTGGGACACATCGCTATGGGCATAGAGATGGTAAGCAAGGCAATATCTAAAATTCAGGGCTTCCCCCGCTATCTTCAGACTGAGATAAAACATCTCCTCTTGTCTCATCACGGGGAAATGGAATGGGGCTCACCCGTAATTCCAAAGACGACGGAAGCAATTGTTCTTCATATGGCTGACGATTTGGATTCGAAGGTTGCTCAGTTCAGAGAGATTGAAGAAAGGGAATTCAATGGCTCAACTGCTTCCTGGAGCAATTACGATCGTTTTCTTAACAGAAGAGTGTTCATGAAAAACAGAAGATCCGGCGACTCAAATAGTTAGGAGTGATACTTTGCCAGACAAGCTTGTAATCGTTGAATCGCCGGCAAAGGCGAAAACGATCAGTAGATATTTAGGGAAGAACTATGAAGTCACCGCTTCCAAAGGGCATGTTAGAGATCTCCCAGAATCTAACATCGGACTTCATCCTGAAACTTTGGAACCGACTTATGAGATTCTTAAGGGGAAGGAAAAGGTCGTACAAGAGCTTTCCAAGAAGTCAAAGGGAAAACAGGTGCTTCTCGCTTCAGACCTGGATCGTGAGGGAGAAGCCATTGCATGGCACATTTCCGAACTTCTGGGTCTTCCACAAAATGAAAAGAATAGAATAGTCTTCAATGAGATAACAGAATCGGCAATAAAGGAAGCAATACTTCATCCGAGAGAGATAGACATGTCTAAAGTCGAGGCTCAAGTAGCTAGAAGGGTTCTCGATAGAATTGTGGGCTACAAAATCAGTCCAATTTTGTGGAGAACTATGAAGAGAGGGCTCAGTGCCGGAAGGGTCCAGTCCGTAGCTCTAAAGTTCATGGTAGAACTTGAGAAGAAGATAGTAGTATTTGAACCGCACCGTTTCTTCAAGATCTTTGCGAAGGTTGGCGAGGATCGATTCTCTCTTTCTCGAATCGAAGGGAAAAAGTTCACGAACAAGTCTGTAACCACCGAAGAGAAGAGAGATGAAATAATAACCGAGCTTTCCAATGCAATTCTTCACGTCAAAAACGTAAAGGAACGCACCTCCAAGAGAAACGCGCCTATGCCATTCATTACTTCAACACTTCAGCAAAGTGCAATAGGTGAGTTGGGCTGGAGTGCGAGTAAAACGATGAAGATTGCTCAGCAGCTATACGAAGGTATTGAAACCGATCAAGGTCAGATAGCTTTCATCACATACATGAGAACCGATTCGACGAGAATATCCAACCAGGCAAGAGACAAGGCCGTCGAAATAATCGAAAGTAAATTTGGAAAGGAGTACGTTGGTCCCATCAGACCGGGCAAAAAGGGTAAGAAGATTCAAGATGCTCACGAAGCTATAAGACCAACTTATCCTGAGAACGATCCAGAGAAGGCGAGACAACTTTTATCAGGAGACAATCTAAGGCTATATGCTCTTATCTGGAATAGATTCATAGCTTCTCAAATGGCTAGTGCGGAATACTCTGTGACCGAAGTTGAATTAGAGGACGAAAACAACAAGTACATTCTTAGCTTGACCGGGGAGAGAAGACTCTTTGACGGTTATGAGAAAATTGTCTCGAGATCATCTAAGAGTGAGATAGATCGGGACTATAAGATAGGCGAAGAGATAAAGCCTTCCATGATCGAATGGGAGGAAGATACAACTAAACCACCCTCGAGGTTCAGCGAAGCCTCTCTTGTAAAAGAGCTTGAAAAGAAAGGAATCGGCCGCCCCTCAACTTATGCAACTATAATCACCACTCTTCTCGAAAGGAAGTATGTACTTCGACAATCGAGAGAACTTAGACCAACACTTCTTGGTGCGATCGTTAACGAGTTTCTGAATGAATATTTTCCCGATGTTGTTGATATGAATTTCACGGCAAATATGGAAGAAGAACTTGACGATGTTGAAAACGGTGCAAAGAAGTGGCGAGACGTAGTGATGGGCTTTTATAGCGGGTTCAAAACTGATCTTGATGAGATAGATAAAAGAATCAAAAAGGGAGAGTTGAGAATTGAGTTCCCGACAGATAAAGAGTGTTCATGCGGTGGGTACTTCAAAGTCGTCTTTGGAAGGTATGGTGGGTACTTGAAATGTGAATCTTGCGGCAAGAATGAATCAGTCGATATGACATCCTTCACTTGTGTAATCGATGGGAAGGTAATGCTGAAAGATATTGCTGCGAATCAAAAAATAGAGATAGAGATAGACGAAAAGTGTCCCGAGTGTGGTTCTCCACTCGTCATAAGGAAGGGAAGATACGGAGAGTTCATTGCCTGTTCGGCCTATCCGAAATGCAAGTACACGAGGAATGTTAGGATCGACGCTCCCTGCCCTAAGTGCGGAGGGGTGGTTGAAAAACTCCGAAGCAAGAAAGGAAAGAATTACTTCAAATGCTCAAGTTGTGGAGAACTCTTCTGGAATGAACCGACAAACGAAAAGTGCGAAATCTGCGGCTCTTATCTCTTTCTCAAGGTTAAGCGAGGAGGAAAGAAGGTTCTGTACTGTGAGAAATGCAAGAAGGAATTTGAAATTGGAGGAGATTAATGTCTAAAAGGATTGCCGTTGTTTATGGAGGGTTTTCCAGCGAGAGAGACGTGTCTGTTAAGAGTGGAAGTAACATTTCGAAATCTCTTGAGAGGCTCGGCGCCGAAGTGATCGGTTTTGATCTCAAAAGGGATAGAATCGCGAGTCTACTCAGTCTAAAGGCCGATCTCTTTTTTCTAGCCCTCCACGGCAAATTTGGCGAAGATGGGACAGTGCAGGGGTTGATGGAACTTGCGGGATTACCCTACACTTCTTCTGATTCCAGGACAAGCGCGGTTTGCTTCGACAAAGAGATTACATACAGGCTAGTGAAAGCGGAAGTCGATCTGCCTCTATGGAAGAAAGTGATTAGCGAGAAGGATCTCGAGGGCTGGAAGATATTTCCATGTGTAATAAAGCCCACTAGAGAAGGATCGAGCATTGGAGTGTTTATTTGTGACGACGCTTCAACTCTCATCAATAGAACCAGGTTACTGCTAGACGTGTACGACTCTCTTCTGCTTGAAGAGTATATCGATGGAAGAGAGATAACCGTTTCGATCATTGATTCAAGAGAAGGCATTAAAGTCCTACCGGTGCTTGAAATAAAACCAAAAAAACGTTTTTATGATTACGAAGCCAAATATACTCCTGGCTTAACTGAATTTGTCGTTCCTGCCCCGATAGAAAGAAGTACACTTGAATCGATAATCGAAAAGTCGGTCGCGGTTTACAAGCTTCTTGGCTGCAGGGATTTTGCGAGGGTGGATGGGATACTAAAGGGAGGAGTGTTTTACTTTCTTGAGGTTAATACCATTCCGGGTATGACTGACCTGAGCGACCTACCGATGTCGGCGAGAGCGGCCGGGATGACCTTTGATGATGTCGTTCTAGATATAATTGAGGCGGCCGATAAAAGAAACAGGAGGGAATCATGAAGACTTTTCATGGTACTACAATACTCGTTCTCAGAAAGAAGGGAAAGACGGTTATAGTCGGAGATGGTCAGATAACTATTGGAGACACCGTAATGAAAGGTACGGCGAGAAAGGTTAGGAAACTTGGCGATGGTTCAGTTCTTGCAGGCTTTGCGGGCTCTGTAGCTGATGCAATGACTCTTTTTGAGAAGTTTGAAGAAAAACTGCGTGAATCCAACTCTAATTTGAAGAGAGCGGCCGTGAATTTGGCCAAGGATTGGAGGACAAACAAGATCCTTAAGAATCTTCAGGCACTTCTCCTGGTAGCGGACAGAGAGAGTATCCTGCTGATATCTGGGAACGGTGAAGTTATAGAACCCGATGAAGAGGTTCTGGCTATCGGTTCTGGAGGTTCCTATGCATTGGCCGCTGCGAGGGCTCTTTTGAGAAACAGCCAACTGGAAGCCGAGGAAATTGCGGTTAAGTCTATGGAGATAGCTAGTGAAATTTGCATATACACAAACACGAATTTCACCATGGAAACACTCGGAGGAGAGAAACAATGAATAGAGAAGAACTTGACGAGTTGACTCCAAAAAGAATAGTGGAGGAGCTTAACAAATATATAGTAGGACAGGATAAAGCTAAGAGGGCAGTCGCCGTTGCGATGAGAAACAGGATCAGAAGACAAAAACTCCCTGAAGAGATAAGAAGAGACGTAATACCAAAGAACATTTTGATGATGGGGCCTACTGGAGTTGGGAAGACGGAGATCGCTAGAAGATTGGCCGAGCTCACGGGTTCACCCTTCACAAAGGTTGAGGCCACCAGGTTTACCGAAGTGGGGTATGTCGGGAAGAATGTCGAATCAATAATCCGAGAACTGGTAGATGTAGGCGTCAACATGGTCAAGCAGGAAAAGATGGGCGAAGTAGAGGGGAAGGCATCCTATCAGGTTGAAGAGAGAATTCTGGAGGCTCTCGTCCCCGGACCTCAGACGAAAGCAACGGGTCCCAGGAATATCATTGAGTTGTTTCAAGGCCAGCAACAACCGAAGCCGAGTCAAGAAGAGACCGAAAGAATAAGGAATCGCAGGGAAGACTACAGAGATAGATTGAGAAGCGGCGATCTTGAGGATCTCGATATCGAGGTCGAAGTTGAAGATCACAGTCAGCAGATGATAATGATTCCGGGAATGGAAGATATGGGAATCGATATGTCAGGCGTTCTGGGAGGAATGGTACCGAAGAAGACCAAAAGAAGAAAAATGAGAATTGCTGATGCTCGTAAGACGCTTCTACCCATTGAGGCTGAAAAGCTCTTGGATATGGACAAAGTTGTAGCCGAAGCGATCGATAGGGTGCAGAACCGCGGTATGGTCTTTATTGATGAGATTGATAAGATTACTTTCAGAAGTGGTTCCCATGGCCCCGATGTTTCAAGAGAGGGAGTTCAAAGAGATCTTCTACCGATCATCGAAGGGACCACCGTAACGACAAAGTACGGTCAGATAAGGACCGATTACATTCTCTTCGTTGCCGCGGGGGCCTTTCACACTGCCAAGCCTTCAGATTTGATTCCGGAGTTCCAGGGAAGGTTTCCGATCAGGGTCGAGCTTGATGCGCTTTCTCAAAAGGAGTTTCTGAGAATCCTTGTCGAGCCGAAGAATGCGATAACAAAGCAATACATGGCTTTGCTGGAGACTGAAGGAGTAAAAGTTACGTTCACTGAAGACGGTTTAAAAGAAATCGCGCGTGTTTCACACAGCCTGAATGAGAAAATCGAGAACATTGGAGCTAGAAGACTCTACACAGTTGTTGAGAAAGTACTCGAAGAAGTTTCATTCAATGCTCCTGAAGTTCCTCAAGAAATTGTAGTTGACGTCAACTATGTTAATGAGAGGATCGGCGAAATTGCCGCCGATGAAGACCTGAGTGCATTTATCTTGTAATGGAAAGAGTAGAGTACGCCGCAATAGCACTTTCTGGAGATTTTTCTCCATCAGAGATGGAAGAGATCGAAAATTCGGGAATTTCAGACATTCATCTTTTCAGATGTCGGACCGATCTAAACAAAGTTAAACTGAAGAGGTTTCAAAAGAGTTTTCCCGATGTGGCGAAGATTCTCTCCAGGTTTACGAATTTCATAACATTCAAGGATGTTCAATATCCCGAAGCTCTCAGGAATACCTTTGAGCCGCCTTCAGTAATATTCTTTGAAGGTGACGCTGGACTTCTAAATTCAAGAAACATTCTCGCCATAGTGGGTTCGAGGAAAGCGGATGGTTATGGAGCATCGATTGCCAAAGAATATGCGAAGTCGCTCTCTGAGAAAGGGATAACCATAGTAAGCGGTCTTGCGGTCGGTATTGATGCTCAGGCTCACATTGGGGCTCTTGAAGGTAGAGGCTCTACAATAGGAGTACTGGGGACGGGTATCGATGTAGCCTATCCAGCGAGCAACAGAACGCTCATAAAGTCGGTTAAGGAAAAGGGGTGTGTGATTTCTGAATTTCTTCCCGGAACGCCGCCCCTAAAGCAGAATTTCCCGAAGAGGAACAGAATAATTTCAGGGTTGGCCAGGGCAGTCTTTGTAGTGCAGGCTACTATGAGAAGCGGCTCGCTAATTACTGCAAGACTCGCGCTTGAAAACGGAAGAGATGTTTTTGCTGTGCCTGGAGACATCAACAGAAGAAACTCCGAAGGCACGAATTGGTTAATTAAGAATGGGGCAAAACTGATTTCCGAGTGCATAGACATTATCGATGAGTTTCCTGAAATTTCATTCGAGGAACCTCAGTCTGGGAACTTGCAGTCAAGAGTCCTTGATCTTCTGGGCAACGGTCCCCTCACTTTTGGAGAACTACTATTGATGACGGACTTTTCCAGCAAAGATCTGATCGTTGAACTCACAAATCTGCAGTTGGGAGGCTACATCTTCGAAGAAAACGGGCGATGGAATAGAACTTAGCGTATTTGAGCTGGTATAATCTTGATGAAATGTAGAAGTAGGAATTAGATTGGAGGGAGAAAAATGCCTTACGTAAACACGAAAGAAATACTCGAAAGAGCAAATAAAGAGTACTATGCCGTACCGGCACTTAATATCAACAATCTTGAATTTCTGCAGGCAATTATCGATGCCGGAGTGGAAGAACGCTCTCCGGTAATTATCGAAACTTCCGAAGGTGCGATTAAGTATGCAGGGAATGGGGACATTAAACTGGGAGCAAAGCTTTTCGTATCGATGGTCGAAAGCTATGCGAGGAATGTCGATATTCCCGTTTCTTTGCATGTTGACCACGGAAAAAACTTCAAGATAATCATGGCGGCAATTCAGGCTGGCTATTCATCAGTAATGATTGATGCGTCCGAATTCCCGTTTGAAAAAAACGTTGCAGAGACGAAGAAAATCGTGGAGATAGCCCATAGTCTTGGCGTATCAGTCGAAGCCGAGTTAGGTAGACTCGTTGGAATAGAGGATAACGTTGCTGTCGAATCTCATGAAGCGGCACTGGTTGACCCGGATGAGGCAAAGCTGTTTGCAGAAGAGACGGGAGTAGATTTTCTGGCGCCTGCAATTGGAACTAGCCATGGGGCCTTCAAATTCAAGGGAGAAGCGAGACTGGATTTTGCAAGACTCAAGAAGGTTAAGGATCTGACAGGCCTACCGCTCGTTTTGCATGGAGCTTCAAGTGTTCCGGAGGACATTAAAAAGCTTGCCGAAAGCTATGGAGCCGATTTCAAGGGAGCTAAAGGAGTTCCTGGGGAAATCCTTGCTGAATCGGTGAAGTTTGGAATAAACAAAGTGAATACCGATACTGATCTAAGAATGGCTTTTATTGCTTCGTTGAGAGAGTTCCTTTCGAAGAATCCCGGGGAGTTCGATCCGAGGAGATACTTCAAGACACCCAAGGAATTGGTTAAGAATGTTATCAGAGAAAGGCTGAGACTTCTAGGTTGTTCTAATAAAGCATAGACGGAGGTGTCGAATGAAGATCCTTGTAATTAATTGCGGCTCGTCTTCAATTAAGTACCAGCTTCTTGATGCCGCAAGTGAAAACGTGTTGGCAAAAGGGTTGCTTGAAAGGATAGGTATTTCCGGATCAAAACTCTCTCATAGGAAAGGCGAGAAAAAATACGAGTTCGAAAAGGACATTGCTGATCACACTGAAGGCCTTGAACTAATAATTGAGGTTCTTCAGTCAGAAGAGACTGGAGTTGTGAAAAACATCAACGAAATTGAGGCCGTCGGTCACAGAGTGGTTCACGGTGGAGAGAGATTCGCATCTTCCGTTTTAATAGACGATGAAGTTGTAAGTGAGATAGAAGCGAACAATTTCCTTGCTCCTCTTCACAATCCGGCCAACATTGAGGGTATTGTTGCAGCGAAGAAGATTCTTCCATCTGTTCCTCACATCGGGGTTTTCGATACGGCATTCCACCAATCGATGCCAGAATCATCTTATCTCTACGCCATACCTTACGACCTATACAGAAAATATAAGATAAGAAAATATGGTTTTCACGGCACTAGCCATAGATATGTTGCGGAGAGAGCAGCTGTCATGATGGAGAGACCTCTCAAAGAACTGAAAATTATAACTGCTCATATTGGGAATGGTGCATCTGTTGCGGCAGTCAAGAACGGGAGGTCTGTTGATACCTCTATGGGATTCACACCGCTTGAGGGGCTCGTCATGGGGACGCGATCCGGCGACATTGATCCGGCTATTGTTCCTTTCTTGCAGGAGCAAGAGGGATTAACGGCTGGGGAAGTAAACGACCTGCTGAACAAAGAAAGCGGTATGTATGGGCTTACTGAAGGACGGTTCAGTGATATGAGGGATATAGAGGAACGCGCAATGAAAAACGAGCCGACTTGCAAACGGGCACATGATATATATGAATACAGACTGGCGAAATATATTGGCGCTTATGCGGCGGCAATGAACGGAGTCGATGCGATAGTGTTCACCGCAGGCGTAGGAGAGAATAGTCCTTACTTGAGAGCCAGTGTGATCGACAAGTACCTCGGATATCTTGGCATATCGATTGATGTAGAGAAAAATAAAATCAGAGGAAAAGAGACCATGATTTCCACAACTGATTCGAAGGTAAAAGTCTTCGTTATCCCAACTAATGAGGAACTTGTTATCTCTAGAGATACGAGTAGGATAGTTAAGAATGGTTTGAAGGAATTGAAACTGTGGGAAGAGTGAAAGGTGATGACGAGACATTAAGGAAATCGTTCTGGAGGGTGATACCAAACTTGCCGTGCGGGGTGAGAAAGCAGAATACTACTATGTGGTATCGTCGGGCGGGCTCATCCTCAAAGGATTCGATTCTGAAGACAAGGTCTATCTGGAAGGAGATCTTGCTGACCCACTATCGGTAGTTGGTGGGGAGCACAGCGGAGATCTTCTTTGTGTTGGTGATTCTGCAATTCTTGTTGGTGACAGGGACGAGTTGAAAGAGTATCTGGTCTCCAGACCGGAAAGGCTGGAGAAGCTGTTTGTTGATGTTGAAAAAGACCTGAGTTTGTGCAGTGGAAAAGGGCCTTTTGATCTCGATGAGTTTACTGCATCTCTTGTCGCCAAAAAGCAATGTTGGTTAGAAGAGTATCCTCCTTTGCTTTTCGGAGAGAAATCGCTCTACCGAAAGGGTATCAGACTGATAGAGCGAAAAGACTATCCCTCTGCTCAAGAGGTTCTGAGAAGCTACCTTGATCAGTATCAGAATTCCCCTTTGTCAAGACCTGTTAAGCTGTTCTATGCTTTTAGTTGCTTTCTTAACGATTTTTTGGAAGATGCCCTAGCTTCAATAATGGATATTTTGGAATCCGCAGAAGATGAAATCTCAAGGATCGCGAGATTTTTCGTTTGCCACATGGGTCTATTTGAATCCGGCTTCAAGTTTCTTTATAGAGGTCCGAGATATAGCTCGGATCTTTTCCGCATTCTAAAAGCGGATTATCGGAGGATAAGAAAGGCTGGCTCAGACAGAATCGTCTTTGAAGAAGGTAGAAAGGCTGGAAGCGTGCTCTTTCTTCTCAAGGGTGAGATAGCCCTTCTGAAAAAGAGGGGAGACAAGAATTCGGTACTGTTTACGATCAAATCGCCAAGCTCCATTGGCGAGATCCAGGTTCTTTCAAGAAGCAAATGGGATACTACATTGAAAATCAAGAGTAATTCGGAATACATCCTAATCGATAGAGACAAACTTGTTCAGTATTTGATACACAAATCTCCCCAAGACGGATTTAGGATGGTTGAGTACCTTCTTGGATACATTAGACAAACGAGTGCTACTTGAGGCTTCTCAATGGATTTTAAAAATCATCTCGCTCTGCTTAAGGAGAATCTCCGGTTCGAATTCCTGTGCTTCGGTGAATAGAGGGTCGTTATCGGGTACTGTTGGGAATAGCGGCGTGAGGTTCCTGCTTTTCGCAATACTGCAGATTGCGCCTATTGCCTCTTTGAAGGAAGCGGCTCTTGTTGGGCCACAGTCCTTAACATAAAAAACTGAATCCCTCTCCTGCCATACGCAATAAGCAATTTCTCGACCCTGTTCATCTATTACTGTATCGAAGTTGTATCTCTCAAGGTGATGAAATGATGCGGGCTCTCTTTCCCATTCTGGATTTCGCTTGTATTTGTCCATTACATTCAGTGCGCATTCAACTACCTTTCCTGAATCAGATTCTTTAGTCGAGAAATCGCCAATTCCCGGCCTTCTTATGAAGAAAGTGATAAGTTCACGTCTATGTCTGAATCCGTACTTCTCATAGAAAGCAATCGCTCTTTTGTCTTCTTCGGGAACTTCCAGGACAATTCGATCACAGCCTTTCCATTTAGCAATTCTAATTGCCTCGTCAACCATTTTGAACCCTACGCCTTCTCTTCTAAAACCGGGAATGACACCCATAAGATCTATCCTGGCTCTTTTTTCTCTGAAACTGAGCAAGACAATTCCTGTATGGATGCCCTCTACGTTCATGACAAATGATTCCGAAAGAGAAATGTTATTCTCCCTAACGTCTCTTTCAAAGCTCTCAAGAGTCCAGTGCATCCTGAGCACGTAGTCGGAAAAGACTAAGTTCAGAATATTGACGACATCAACCCTTGAAAGCTCCTGGATTCTTTGGAAAGAGTTGTTATTCAACTTTCTTCTGCCTCGCTTTCCTGAAGTAATTATGTTCTTCAGTCAGTTCAATCAGGAGTTCATTCATTCTCCAACTGAGATTTGATTCAGTTGTGGTGGCAAAGACCCACTCTCTTCCAGTATAATGACGGATTGTATCGATCGCGTTTCCCAAAGACTCATCGCTAAAGCCATCAAATACTGCATAGCATAAGCCATCTTCTCCGTTGCCTGCCTTCTCTTTCCGAACCCCTTTCCCATTTTCCAGTATCTCTCCGACTATCTCGTTTTCTTGCCCCTTGCAGTCGATTAACGAGACGTCGGCGAATAAGTCTAGTAGTCTATCAAAAGCAGAGCTATCACAGTAAAGGAGAATCGAACGTTTGTGTCCTGCTTCACTCATTCAATCACCTCGACACAATTTTAGCATAGCGTTATCAACGCTAAGCCAATAATCGGCAGGCAAGTCTTTTTCCCCAAAAGACGAATTAGCATTGAGATCGACACTGACAACGAAATCATAGGGATGGGAATTGGGGAGGCAACGGTTGCTACAACAGGTTATAATTAAGGGGGAGGTCAGATAAGATAATGCACATTGGAAGATTTAGAGACGTCAGCATGAGAGTATTCTGGGGAGTTGTGGAAAGGGATCTTGTGACCCCTCTCGATATCAAAGCGGAATCCACGGGAGACTTTTTCCAAACTTTAGAAGGGATTCCGAATGTTATACAAAACTTTGGCTTGACTGAGCGGATAAATCTCTCTGACTTAGAGGTTCTCTCTCCGATTACTAGCCCTTGCAGAATCATATGTCAAGGAAAGAATTATCTCGACCATCTCCTTGATACAGGGATAAGAAAAGAGGATAAGAAGTACAATATGTTCTTCAACAAATCATCGGCTTCTGTTACCGGTCCAAACTCACCAATTGTTAGGCCAAAGGGAGTCCGCCTCCTCGACTATGAAGTTGAGCTCGGTTTGGTTTTGAAGGCGTCTATAGATCGGCCTATCAATGTTGAGTTTTCTCATATGCATGAGTACATCGGAGGAATTGTAATAGGCAACGATATTTCGGCGAGAGACATTCAGTTACCTCAATCTCAGTTCTTCAAGGGCAAGAGCTATCGATCATTCTGCCCGCTTGGACCCTTTATCTTTCTAACTGGCAGAAATGAAATGAAGTATCTGGAGAGTTTAACGGTTGAGCTTAAAGTAAATGGAGTGACAAAACAGAGAGCTTCAACTTCGGACATGATATACAAACCATGGGAAACACTGTCGGAACTGAGCGAATTTTCCGATCTCGAGGCCGGAGACGTTATACTTACGGGTACACCAAAGGGAACGGCTCTTAGTCAAAAAAAAGGCTTGCGTACTTGGCTCAGAAGATTACTTGGCGAATCAAAAAGATGGGAGATTTTCATCAGAGAACAGGAGAAAAGTGGAAGATACCTGGCAAATGGAGACGTAATAGAATCCAGGATATTCTCTTCAGATGGCAGGATAGACCTCGGTGTTCAAAGAAACAGAGTTGTTTATGAGGAGGAAAATGATCATGATAGGAATTATCTGTGACTCAGTAGTAGATCTTCCTGTGGAATTGGCTGAAAGAGATGATGTTTACGTCGTCCCTATTATGGTAGTCCTCGGTGAAAAATCCTACCGTGAAGGTGTCGAGATAAGCAAATCGGAAATCGCCGATTATCTGGACTCCAACTTTGCCAGGACTTCACTGCCAAGCCCGGCAGACGTAACGGAAGCCTTCGAAGCAATGTATTCAAAAGGTTATGATGAGCTGCTTGTGGTGAACCTCTCCAGCGGTCTGAGTGGTACTTACAATCTTTTCAAGACGATTGGTGAACAGTTTGTCAGCGAACATCACTCGGTTAAAGTTGAGTCAATTGATTCCCTCTCCCTTTCAGGTGGCATTGCGATGCTGGTTCACAAGGCGATAAGAATGAAGGAAAGAGGGGATTCACTCAGGGTGATTGCCTCAGACCTTAGAAGCAGAGCTGGAATAAAAAACATCGTCTATTTCGTTTTACCGACACTGAAGTATCTGAAACAAAGCGGTAGAATTGGTAAACTTCAAGGATCGGTTGGGGAAATTCTAGATGTAAAGCCGATAGGGACAATTAACAGTGGTGGGATTTTTACTCTTTCAGGTAGGGCACGTGGCATGAAAAAAGCAGTGGAAAAGATGGTGGATCGCTTAATTGTTGCTGTTAAAGGAAAAAAAGTTCTATGCCTAGCTCTTTACCATTCTGGAAACGATAGCGATACTCTCGCGCTCGTTGAATGGGCTAAGAGAAAAATCATTTCTCTATCTGAAACACTTCTTACCGGAGAGCTGTCTTCGGCAATACTGGTCCATGGTGGTAGAGGGATCATAGGCGTTGGTGCGCTGATTGCTTGAAAAGCGTTCCAACACACCGGTCGTTTCGAGAGGCAAGTTAGGACAAGATAGGCAAATAATAACCAGAACTCGAACAGTTGATTTATGACAAGTAATACCGAGTAAACAGAAAATAAAAGCATCAATCAGGAGCAATAGCGTCTTCATCAGTAATAATCTTCAATAATCACTTCTCAAAGAATCAGACTCAGTGCACATAGATTTCGGTGTCATTAACGATTTTGTTATAATGGAAGCGATTCCAAATCGTTGATAACTGGAAGGTGTATTCTCTTGAAAAAGCCCACAATAAAAGATGTAGCATCTCTTTCGGGCGTTGGAACCGGTACCGTGTCAAGAGTGCTTAATGGCGGTTCCGTTAAAGAAACGACAAGAATTAAAGTAATGAAAGCGATCGATAAGCTTGGGTACAAGCCAAATCAGATGGCGAGAACACTTGCAGGGGGCAAGACCAAAAGGATTCTCTTTCTCATGCCCGAGATCAGGACGGAATTTCACTGGAGAGTCATGAAGTCGTTTGATGAGTATCTGGACAAGATGAATTATGAGATGGTGATTTACCCTGTTTTTTCCGATAAAAGGCTGAAGAAACTTAGAAGCGATCCGTCTCTTATTCAGAATATAGATGGTGCTGTTATCTGTACGATGAATATTGAGTTTTTATCTAGAAAGTACATAGATTTCGGAACCAATGTTGTTCTATTTGAATCACAATCGGACGAGTTTGACTGCGTCTATCTAGACAATGTTTTGGGTGGAAGAATGGCTGCTGAGTTACTTACTGAATGTGGTTCCTCAGATTTGTTCGTCATCTCTTTCGATGAGGAAAACACCATTTTGGCAACTGGAAATTTTGAAAAGAGAATACTGGGGTTTACGAGTTATCTAAAAGAAAAAGGTTATGAGTTCAATGAGGAGAAATTTGTCTACACATCCTTCTTTTTTGAGACGGCGCATGAGAGAATCGCCTCGATTCTATCTCAGTACGATAGGCCGGGGATCTTTGCATTAGCAGACAATTTTGCCCTTGAAGTTTTGCAGATGGCATCTGCAATGAAGAAAATTCCGGGAAAGGACTTCTTTCTTGTAGGTTATGACAATCAGAGCTGGACTGAAAGGGCTGGGTTGACTACAATCGAGCAGCCAATGGAAGATATGGGTAGAAAAACTGCTGAGCTGATTATTCAGAAGATTGAGAATCCGGGTCAGTATGTTCAACCAGTAAAGTTTTTGCCGAGTTTGAAACGAAGGAAGACGGCTTGACCTGAATCTATTTTCGAGGAGGAGTTATGGCCAGGAAAGATAAGCTATCATTAGCGCAGAAGGAACAGAGAACCGCTTACAAATTGCTCATTCCCGCTTTGCTGATCTTAGCATTGGTGGCGTTCTACCCGTTGTTTCAGGTCTTCTATACGAGCTTCACAGATAAGGTTTTTGCGTCTGGAACAGATGAAGCACCAAAATTAATCGGATTTGAAAACTACAAGAGCCTACTGGGCTTGACTGTTATGGAGCTGCCGAAAGTCGTTGACGAAGCAACGGGCGAAGCTTCAATTGATGAGGAGACTGGGAAACCAGTTTACGAAAGGGCAATTAGAGTCTTGCCTAGAAGTCCAGTAAGGTACAGAGAATGGTTTCAGTTCTCTCTTTTTGGGCGTCGTTATGTAGTGGGCGCGAGAGATCCGGAGTTTATGAAGGCAATCTCGAACACTCTTGTCTTTGCTGTAATCTCGGTCTTTCTCGAGACAGTTCTTGGTCTAGGGGTTGCTCTTGTTGTCAACAGCAACTTCAAAGGTAAAGGTGTAATGAGAGCAACAATGCTTGTTCCATGGGCGGTAATCACAGTTGTATCTGCAAGGATTTGGGAATGGATGCTCCAGCCGACCAGAGCAGGTCTCTTCAACGCTGTACTGAGTAAGTTGGGCTGGGGAGACGGAGACCTTTCATTTCTAAGTATGCCGGCTCTGCAGATGCCTACTCTCATTGCTGTTGACGTATGGAAGACGACACCATTCATGGCGCTCTTGATTCTTGCAGGTCTCCAGCTCATTCCTAGAGAGCTTTACGAGGCAGCAAGAGTAGATGGGGCTGGAAGGTTGAAGCAGTTCTTATCTGTCACTTTGCCTTTATTGAAACCCACGCTGGCTGTAGCACTTATTTTTAGAACTCTCGATGCTTTAAGAGTCTTTGACGTTTTTCAGGTTCTTATGGGAAACCGGATGTACTCTATGGCCTCCTACAACTATTATCAGCTTATTGGAAACAGAAACATGGGTCTTGCCTCGGCTATCGGTGTCATCATCTTCTTTCTCATAGGAATCTTTGCGGTTATCTACATGAGGCTTATGGGAGTTGATAAAGAATGAGGAAAAACAAACTGATCTGGCTCACCGGGAAGATCGCTTTCTGGATACTGGTGATATTCATATTCTTCTATATGCTTTTCCCATTCTACTGGGCGGTTAACTCGTCGCTAAAATCCGAAGCTCAGCTTCAAATGACTCCGGCGACCTTTATTCCAGTCGATAGTGATGGGAGATTCGCTCCGACGCTTCAGAACTATGTTGCCGTTTTCAACGACGGTACGTTTGTAAGAGCGTTGTGGAATAGTACAATAGTAGCTGGTTTGACAACGCTTCTTGCTTTGGGAGTCGGTTCCTTTGCAGCCTATGCGATGGGTAAACTTCGTTTCAAAGGCAAGAAGCTCACTCTTTATCTAATTCTTTCCCTCACGATGTTTCCTCAAATAACTGTCCTTTCAGGTTTGTATGCCGTTATTAATACCCTCAATCTGGGAGCAAGAATAAGTCTGATTCTTTCTTATATGATATTCACCTTGCCATTCACTACCTGGGTCCTGACTGCATTTTTCAAGGAACTCCCCACTGAGATAATGCAGTCTGCATGGGTAGACGGTGCAACGCCTTTCCAGACTTTCTATAAGATTTTGTTGCCTCTTACAGCCCCTGCTCTTGTCACAGCCGGTCTTCTTGCCTTCATTGCTGCCTGGAACGAGTATATATTCGCTCTGACTTTCACGACTATCGCTCCGGAGGCAAGAACCATTCCGGTAGCGATTTCCTTATTCACTGGATCCGTTTCGAGGCAAGTCCCGTTTGGGGAGATCATGGCTGGCGCAGTGATTGTAACGATTCCTGTAGTGGTTCTAGTCTTCATTTTCCAGCGAAGGATAGTTCAAGGATTGACTGCGGGAGCAGTTAAAGGCTGACGATTGTTTGAACTTTAAAGAACGTGGTCTGAAAAATTGGGAGGTGGTCTAAAAGGTCTTTTAACAGATAGGTTCTACAATGAGTTATTTTCTACGAGATCATTACAAAGGAGGGTTTTTTATGAAGAAAGTTCTATTGACACTTATGGTAGCGATGTTTGCGTTGGTAGCTGTTTCCGAGACAGTTATAACAGTCGCCGCGGGCGCCGTTGGTCAAGAGCTTGAATTGACCAAGAAGGCAGCGGAGATGTACATGGAGATTCATCCGGATGTAACGGTTAAGGTGCTTGACACACCTGATATGGTCCAGGATAGACTGGGACTGTACTTGCAGTTTCTTGAGGCGAAAAGCCCGGAAATCGATGTATACCAGGTGGATGTAATCTGGCCGGGCGATCTTGCACAGCATTTCGTGGACCTATATGAGTACAATGCAGACAAAGTAGTATCTATGCACTTTCCGGCGATTGTCGAAAACAACACCGTTGACGGAAAATTGGTAGCTATTCCGTGGTTTACAGATGCAGGGCTTCTCTATTACAGGACAGATCTTCTTGAGAAGTATGGGCTTAATCCACCGGCCACATGGGACGAACTTGAAGAAGCGGCCAGGATAATTCAGGAGGGTGAAAGAAAGACGAACCCGGACTTCTGGGGATTTGTTTGGCAGGGCAATGCGTACGAAGGTTTGACATGTGATGCACTTGAGTGGTTGGCTTCAAATGATGCAGGAACAATCATTAGTTCAGACAAAAAAATCACAATTGCCAACTCGAATGCAGTCGAGATCCTCGAGAAGGTAGCAGGCTGGGTTGGAACTATCTCTCCGAGTGGGGTTCTTACATTTGCTGAGGAGGATGCCAGAGCAGTGTGGCAAGCAGGAAACGCTGCATTTATGAGAAATTGGCCATACGCTTACAGCCTTAGCAAAGGTGAAGACAGTTCCGTTGCGGGAAAGTTTGACGTTTCGCCTCTTCCGGCAGGCAAGAGCGGTAATGGAGCGGCTACACTCGGTGGATGGCAACTTTCGGTTAGCAAGTATAGCAAAAATCCGGAAGTCGCAGCAGATTTTGCACTTTTCATGGCCGGCTACGAAGTGCAGAAGATGAGAGCTGTAGAAGGTTCATTCAATCCAACTATCCAGGCTCTTTACGCTGATTACGAAGTGCTAAAGGCAAATCCATTCTTCGGATCTCTGTATGACGTTTTTGTAAATGCTGTAGCAAGACCATCAACTGCAACCGCTCCAAGGTACAATGAAGTATCTACCCTGTTCTTCAAGGCAGTTCACAGTATTCTCTCTGGTACTGCGGACGCCAGGAATGCTCTTGAAGAGCTCGCTCTCGATCTCGAAGATCTGACAGGATTTGAGGTTGTTTGGGGATTCTAAAACCAAGTTGCGATTATTCGCTGGCTCCATATGGAGCCAGCATATCTTCAGTTCTAAGCGGAAGAAGGTGGAGAGATGAGGAGTGCACAGGTAAATAAGAAGCTACTGAAGGATTATCAGCCCTTCGTTGAGGAAGAAGTCATTGAAAGTATCATCGAGCTTTCAAGAGAGCTCAAGGGTCTCAGGGTTCTGCATGTAAACGCCACTTCCTTCGGTGGCGGAGTTGCGGAAATCCTTCATACACTGGTTCCGTTAATGAAGGATTGCGGACTGGAGGTTGACTGGAAAGTGATCGATGCTCCCCCACAGTTCTTCGATTTTACGAAAAGAATGCATAACGCTCTTCAAGGAAAAAAAGATTTCTTGTCAGAAGAAGATAAAAGACTCTTTGAAAAGGTGGAGAAAGACAATGCGGCTTACATCGGGGTCGATGAATACGATGTTGCGGTGTTGCATGATCCTCAAACAGTTGGGCTTCCTGCCTTTGCAAACTTTGGAAATTGCAAGCTTGTTTGGAGATGCCACATAGATACTTCTTCACCGAACGAGGCTTTTTGGAATTACTTGAATACATTCTTGTCTTACTACGATGCGGGGATTTTCACTTTAAAGAGTTATGCCAAAGATGGAATTGCCATCGACAAAATTTATGACATTCCACCATCAATTGATCCTCTGAGCAACAAGAACAGAATGCTATCTGAAGAGGAAATGAAGAAAGCTATGACGAAGCTCGGCCTTGTTTCTGGTAGACCGGTTATAGCTCAAGTATCGAGATTCGATCCATGGAAGGACCCAATGGGAGTTGTCGATGCCTATAGACAGCTGAAGAGGAAATTCCCGGATCTTCAGCTTCTCTTAATAGGGTCTATGGCTTCAGATGACCCTGAGGGATGGAAGATTTACGAGGATCTCCTGAGATACATTGGAATGGACTATGACGTAAAGGTTCTTTCAAACTTTCATGGCATTGGCGATATTGAAGTAAACGCTGCTCAAAGGATTAGTAAGGTAGTTCTTCAGAAATCACTTCGAGAGGGTTTTGCTTTGACTATGAGCGAAGCAATGTGGAAAAAGACACCAGTGATTGGTGGAAATGTAGGCGGAATACCCCTTCAGGTCCATCATGGTGTAAATGGATATCTTGTTGAGAGTGTGGACGAAACCGTTGAATACACAGAAAGAATTCTTGAGAATCCTGATCTAGCTAAAGAGCTGGGTAGAAATGGATATGAAATAGTTAAGAAACATTTTCTCTGTACCAGGCATCTACTACAGTATCTCGAGCTTTTCCGCGATTTGACGAGATAGTGGAATTCCCGTCCTTGTGTTAAGGGACGGGGGTTTCCGATTTCTATAAGAGTTTTCTAGCTCTTATTTTCTGGAGGTTTTCATACATTGGAAGACCGTTTAGGTAAAGATTAGGTGCCTCACCCTGTATCAGTGGAAGAGCATAAGACCTGAACTCGTCAGTAACATAGAATCCGTCTTCGGAGATGAATTCAACCGGAAGATCTTTTGTACCATTTGCAATGAGCTCAAGAGCGACCGTAGTGTATTCTTTAAGATAGGGTTTGCTTCTCAATCTATTTATGGAAATCATGACCCCGCTTTCTCCTCTTATGGCCTCTCTAACGGCAAGTGCTCCTACTTCAACTGCTTCTTGCCAATCGATCAAGCTTGCAACGTGCCTCGATGATCTCTGAAGGTAATCAGGTAAGGCCACGTGAACTTTGCACTTCAAAGCGTCTCTAATTATCTTCTCAAGGTACTGACCTATCTTTCCTAATTGAACATTTCCAAATGCGTCGTAATAGCCGGCAGTTGATATGAATGAACCATCAGGCCTTTTGAGAGCCTCTGAGGCAACTATTGAGCAGTATCCTTCCTTCTTCACAACTTCTTCGACTTTTGCTATAAAAGAGTCCTCCATAAAGGGAACCTCAGGAAGGAGGATGATTTGAGGACCGTGAAACCTGTCTGTGCTTGCAAGTGAACCAGATGCGGCAAGCCATCCCGAATTACGTCCCATGGATTCCATAATAAAGACCTTTGTTGAATCACTGTACATTGATTTCAGGTCTCTGGTCGCCTCCATTATCGATATTGCGGTGAATCTTGCGGCCGATCCATAACCGGGGCAGTGGTCAGTTTCAAGAAGATCGTTGTCCACTGTTTTTGGAATTCCAACGACTTGCAGTTCATAACCGATCTCTTTAGCCTTTTTGCTTATTTTGTGAGCAGTTTCCATTGAGTCATTGCCACCGTTATAGAAGAAATATCGGATCGAGTGCGCATCGAAGACTTTAAATAGCTTCTCGAAATCTTCATCACTGTCTATCTTAGTTCTACAAGAACCGAAAACTGCACCTGGAGTGTAAGGAATTCTGTCTATCTCACTTCTTGCTTCTTCAGTTAAGTCGTAAAGATCCTCATTTAGAATCCCCTTTACTCCATTTATTCCAGCGAAGACTCTATCGATTTCTTTGCTTTCAAGAGCCGCAACCAGCGTTCCATAAGCAGATGCGTTGATTACTGAAGTTACACCACCTGACTGCGCGTAGACCACATTCTTCATTCTTCCACCCCCAAGAAAATATACCACACTTTGTGAGGGTCATAATTAAAAAAACAGACGCCTGGGGGCGTCTGTGAGAATCAACGATGAACTATCGGCAAGCTTCGGTAATGGTTGGCACTGTTTCGGAAGCGTTACCCCAAATAGTAATGACATTCTCCATTGAATACAGAGTATTCTCCACACCGGAGTAACCGGGTTTTTCATCGAGGTTGCATACAATTACGCTCTTAGATTTCTCAACTTCGAGAATCGGCATTCCATATATGGGAGTACCTTCGGCCGTATTAGCAGAAGGATTAACAACGTCACATGCGCCTATTACGATCGTTAGATCAGTGTTTTTGAACTCCGGGTTTATCATATCCATATCGTACAATTTGTCATAATCGATGCCTACTTCGGCAAGCAAGACGTTCATATGTCCGGGCATTCTTCCTGCCACTGGATGTATTCCGATTTTAACTTCCTTTCCAGCCCTCTCCAGACAGTCAATCAGATCTTTGACTTTACCCTGTGCCTGCGCTACAGCCATTCCATACCCGGGCACTATTATTACTTTCTTTGCTTCCGAGATTATGGTTGGTAAGTCTTTGGCAACTTGTTCATCTCTTTTGCTTGAGGGGGAAGGAGAGTTATCGATTTGCTCAATTATGACAGGCACTGTTTCGGAAGCGTTACCCCAAATAGTAATGACATTCTCCATTGAATACAGAGTATTCTCCACACCGGAGTAACCGGGTTTTTCATCGAGGTTGCATACAATTACGCTCTTAGATTTCTCAACTTCGAGAATCGGCATTCCATATATGGGAGTACCTTCGGCCGTATTAGCAGAAGGATTAACAACGTCACATGCGCCTATTACGATCGTTAGATCAGTGTTTTTGAACTCCGGGTTTATCATATCCATATCGTACAATTTGTCATAATCGATGCCTACTTCGGCAAGCAAGACGTTCATATGTCCGGGCATTCTTCCTGCCACTGGATGTATTCCGATTTTAACTTCCTTTCCAGCCCTCTCCAGACAGTCAATCAGATCTTTGACTTTACCCTGTGCCTGCGCTACAGCCATTCCATACCCGGGCACTATTATTACTTTCTTGGCCGAGTTTACGGTTTCTCCCACTTTCATATTTCGTGTTCCCTTTTCATTGATCTCTTTAAGGATACTTGAGGAATGCGGCGTATTGTTCGGCTTTCTTAAGTTTGACACTGTAGTCATTCCAGTCAGTACAGCGCTCAAGTTCCTGTTCATTGCCTTGCACATTATTCTTGTTAGGATTAGACCTGAGACTCCAACAACGGCTCCAACCCCTACAAGGAGAGGGTCCTCAACTGCGAAACCGGTTATCGAGGCAGCCACACCTGAAAAGGAGTTCAGCAGAGAGATTACTACGGGCATATCTGCCCCTCCGACTCGGAGAGCCATTATCACTCCATAGACTGCCGATATTATCGTTAAGAGAACTACCCAAACGACGTATATTCCTGTGATGAGTGTGCTTAGGAAGACTATTACCGCAATTACGAAGAGCATAATTTGCTGCAGCTTTCCGCCCTTATCAATATTTACAGGTCTTCCTGGAATGATTGCCTGCAACTTCATTGCTGCAATCATACTTCCTGTGAATGTCAACATACCAACGGACAATGCCAAAGAAGCTGTCAGCCATAAATACCAGCTCGTACCTGCATGGTACAGACTGCTCCCCGCAATCGCTACTAGCGCCGAAGCGGCACCACCGAATCCGTTCAGCATTCCAACCATTTGTGGCATCTGAATCATCTTGACTACATGACCGAGTGATACACCAGCAAAAGCACCAATTACAAGCCAAAGCCAAAGGGCAGAGTTTCCAATCCCTCCGTAAGAGACTATTGTGTAAATTATAGCAGCTCCCATAAAGGCCGCCCCAATTCTATTACCGAGAAGAGCGGTCTTTGGAGACTGCATTAATCGGATTTGAAGGATGAATCCAACTATGAATATTGCTGCTATGATAATAACGCTCATTTGTCTGTTCTCCTAGCACTAGAATCGAACATCTTTAGCATACGATCAGTCACCCAAAATCCGCCGACTACATTGATCATTGCCAGTACAAGAGCTGCTCCGCTTAGAAAAAGCACTATTCCTGAGGTAGCGGTTGCGAATACAGCAATAGCACCCAGAACAGTAATACCAGACAACGCATTCATACCCGACATAAGAGGAGTATGAAGAAGTGATGGTACTGAAGATATTATCCTGTAGCCTATAATGGCACAGGCGACCAGGAAAACTATCAAAGCCAAGAGCATAAAATCCTCCTCTTATTTCATTAGATAATTACTCTGATATTTCTCCCATAGCTAGGAGAGTACCGTGATGAATTATCGACCCTCCTAGAGTGACAAGAGTCTCTTTCACAATCTGGTCATCGGCGTCAGCACAGATCTTTCCGTCTTTCACCAAGTTGTCCACGAAGTGCCACATGTTACTGGAAAACATTCTTGTCGAGTCTATCGAGAGTGTAGCAGGGATGTTAAGCATCCCTATTATCCACACTGAATTGTAATCGTATTCCTTGCCTTCTTCTGTAAGTTCACAGTTTCCACCCTGATCGATAGCAATATCAACTATGACAGAGCCTTTCTTCATAGAGTCGACCATAGTTTTGGTTACCAAAGTAGGGGCAACCTCTCCGGGGATAAGAGCCGAAAGAATAAGGATGTCACATGTTGCAAGATGCTTAGAGAGAATCTCTCTTTCCTTTTCGTACCATTCTTTTGGCAGCCTCTTAGCATAACCACCTTTTCCCATAGCAAGTTGCTGAGGCACATCAAACGGAATAACCTCTACGCCAAGCGATTTTGCCTGTGACGCAGCTTCGGGTCTAATATCGAGTGCTTTTACCTTTGCGCCCAACCTTTTAGCTGTTGCTATTGCCTGAAGACCGGCTACTCCTACGCCGACAACCACTACTTCAGACGGAGGTATCATTCCCGCCGAAGTTGGCATCATTGGAATGAATTTCTTAATCCTGTTCGCACCAAATAGAACTGATTTGTAACCCGCCACGGTACTCATCGAGGTCAACGCATCCATGGATTGAGCTTTTGAAATTCTTGGAATACTGTCCAAGGTAAAACTTGTGATATCTCTTTCGGCAAGCGTTCTTATGGTCTTGTGGTTGACATCATGTGCCGGGTGTAAGAAGGCAACGATTGTTGCGCCACGGTTGATCATTTCAGCCTCATGTTTCCCAATCGAACTGTTGTACTGCGGCTCTTTTACCTTCAGAATCAAGTTTGCTCTTGAGTAAACTTCATACGGAGTCGAGACTACTTCAGCTCCAACAGCTGAATAATCGCCATCGAAGAAGAAAGCCCCCTCTCCGGCTCGACTCTCAATGATGACCTTAGCACCGTTTTCAACAAATTTCTTTGCAACATCTGGAGTCACAGCAACGCGGAGCTCTCCCGCAAGAATCTCCTTTGGAACACCGATCGTTAGTCCCGAAAACTTCATTCAGAATTCCTCCTTAACAATGTTTGATGAAAGCACAGCCTCATTATACAATAGAGCGTGAAGAAGCGAAACAGCCGAATTTCGCCTCTGGAAATTGATAAGAACCAGATATTCGCATGTACTTCCTTGCCCTTCGTGATTGCAAAACGATGTATTACGATGGAGTGCTTTACAGTCAATATTGACGATATCCAATTAATTATCCTCGCTTTGAAGTAACCTATCTAACTGTTATTGTAAAGGTAGCTGTAGCCTCCCCGCCTTTTAGATCATTAGCGGTTAGCATAACTGTGTTCGATCCCAGCTCTTCTGGAATGAAGGAGTAAATGCTTCCCGTAAGAACTCCGGGTCCATAGACCAGTTCATACCTTAGATAGTCTCCGTCCGGGTCGATGCTAAACTGTCTGAGGTCAAGCCGCAAGGTTCTAGTCGCAATGGTTGTTTGATCAGGCACATTAAACTCGGGTGGGCGATTGGTGTCGGTAATCAGTAGATCGAAGGTGGAACTGGTCTGGCCTCCCCTTCCATCAGAAGCGGTTACTACAATTGTATAAAAACCGTAATCTTCGAAACCTGGTTCAATTATCAGCCTGCTTCCTTCGATCGTCCCCATTCCCTGAACGATCTCAAATGATAGATTGTCATTGTTCGGATCAGATGAGTATTCACTGAGATCAACAACAAGTCTGGAACCTTCTGCTATCGTAAATCCAGGTATATTTAATTCTGGTGGCCTGTTGCTCTCCCTAACATCAATTCTGAGAGTCGCCCTTGCAGACCCGCCTTTCCCGTCTCCTACAGAGACAACTGCTTCATAAGTTCCTGCGGTGCCATAGTCTGCGTCGAAGGTGTAGGTTTCTCCCTGGATAGTTCCAGGGCCGGAGACCAGTGAGAAGCTAAGTAAATCGTTATCAGGATCTGAAGCGTATTCTGAAAGGTCAATCGTTAGTACATCACCCTCCGCGATTCTTCTAGGTAGAATTGAAATTGTTGGCGGATTGTTCGTCCGAACTACAGTGAGATTTGCCGTTCTTTCAATGAATTCTCCCTTTCCATCGGAAGCTCGAATAGTTACCGAGTATCTTCCTGGTTCGTTCGACTGGAATGTGTACGTCGAGCCTTCGATTCTTCCCGGGCCATTGAGAAGCTGGAATGAAAGCGAATCCCCGTCAGGATCATTAAAATAATTCTCGAGGTTCAATCTGTATTGTTCACTCTGAAAAACGACGCCTTCCGGAATACTTGAAGCTAGCGGAGCTCTGTTCGCGGACTCAATGTTTACCTGAAAGCTTTCTTCGACGACGTTCTTTCCATCCGATATTTCCAAGACTACTGTCTTGGAACCGGCATCCCCGGGAGGGCTCACATAGGAGTAAAGAGTTCTTTGAACCTCACCCGGTCCCGATTTTAAGTTAATTGAAAGTGGTTCATCCTCTGGATCGTTCACAAAACCTCTCAGGTCCAGAACCAAAGTGTTTCCTTGCTCGAGTGTCTGATCCGGGACATCAGCAGTAGGTGGGAGATTCTGTGCATCGGCCACTTCTGTTTCCGAAGATGTGACTGGGCTGTCTAGACCCGTAGCGGCGGTTTCCGATGGTACAGAAGATGTGGAGTCTGCGGTCAGCTCTGTTGCGGATGTAGCAAAGGCTTTATTAGATATCATGAACGTTGAAACTGCCTTCTCTCCTCTTCCATCTGAAACGGAAATAGTCACCCTCTCATAATTTGCACTTGTGAAATCAGGTTCATAAGTGTAGTTGCTTCCAATTATCTGCCCATTGCCCTCGGTTAATGAATAATTCAAGGCGTCAAGGTCAGGATCATTTGCATACTCGTCAAGGTTTATGGAAATCGTCTCCCCTTCGGCAACCACCTGGTCTGGGATAGAAAGCTCGGGTGGACGGTTGACCTCTCTCACGGTGATTTCAAAAGAAGACTCCGCCATTTGTTCCTTCGGATCTACTACTGAAATTGTTACAGAGTGACTTCCCGACTGTTGGAAACTCGGTGAAAAAATGTAGAAGTTCTCTTTGACCTCTCCGGGACCAGAAATTTTTGTATAACTCAGAGACGTCATCTTCTCGTCGCTTGAATAGTCGTGAAGATCTATCGAAAGCGTGCTGCCCTCATCGATAATCATATCGGGGATGCTTATTATTGGGGGTTTGTTAAGCATGTCAGGCAGGAGTCGTATTGCAAAAACAACAACCACAACGACCATCAACAAAGCCCAGAAGAACCATTTTCTCATACCGCATAACCTCCATGAAAAACATAATAATTATCAGTTCCATTATAGTTTATTCCTGTTCCATGGCCAAACGAATTCATTTGCGGGAAAATAAACTCGAGTATCCGAATAGTCGGCTAAATCAGTTCTTTATTGTCGCTAAACAAATTAGATTATACTTTGTTTCTACGTGGGTGAATTTTTAACCTAATATCTGGCATAAGGGGCAATCAATATGCTAGAATCTATTTGATAGAAAAATCACAATCTAGTTTCTTCAGCTCATTTAATGTAGATTTTGAATGGAGGTGCTGTCAGGTGCCCGTGACAATTACCGTGAACGGCAAGGATTTTACTGTTGATGAAAACCAGAGTATACTGGAAGCCTGCCGTGAAGTAGGAATAACTATTCCGACTCTTTGTTATCACCCTGCGCTTTCGGTGGTAGGTTCATGCAGGGTTTGTGTTGTAGAAGTAGAGGGAGCTCGTAACCTCTCGCCAGCGTGTGCAACTCAAGTTGCTGATGGAATGAGAATCAAGACAAATTCTGAAAGGGTTACTAGAGCAATAAGGTTTAACCTAGGTCTTCTCCTTTCCAATCATCCTAATGATTGTATGACCTGTGATGTAAATGGTAGATGCGAGTTTCAAGATCTAATATATCAGTACGACGTTGAAGATATGTTCCCAAAGACGCTGAGAAATGTTCCATATGATACCTCCAGTCCATCGCTTTTTAGAGACATGAACAAGTGTATTGATTGTGGGAGATGTGTGAGAGCCTGCGATGAGCTACAGGGTCTTTCGATACTCTCTTCGGTGAACAGAGGGTATCATGTTCTTCCTCTGCCAGCTTTAGGTGCGCCCATCGCGGCCACCGATTGCATAAACTGTGGTCAGTGCTCGGCTGTCTGTCCTGTTGGGGCAATTACTGAGAGAATGGAATTCAGGGAGGTAGTCGCCGAGCTGAGAAAACATGATAAGGTTTTGATAGCACAAACCGCTCCATCAGTTAGGGTAGCCCTTTCTGAAGAGTTTGGAGAGCTTCCCGGCACGGTCAGCACCGGTAAGATGGTTGCCGCGCTTAGAAAGCTTGGATTCGACTATGTATTTGATACGAATTTCACTGCCGACCTCACAATTATGGAAGAAGGGTCTGAGCTTCTTGAAAGGGTAAAGGAAGGCGGAAAGTTTCCGATGTTCACTTCATGTTGCCCGGGCTGGGTAAACATGATGGAGAAGTTGTACCCGGAATTCACCGAGAACCTTTCAACGGCGAAATCTCCCCAGGAGATGATGAGCGCCCTGGTCAAAACGTACTTTGCAGAAAAGATAGGGAAGAGGCCGGAAGACATTTATCTTGTGTCGATAATGCCGTGTACAGCTAAGAAGGACGAAAAGGGCAGAGATACTTTGACAGTCAGGGGGACAAGATCTACCGATGCGGTGCTTGTAACAAGAGAACTTGGGAAGCTGATTAAGATGCACAAGATTCCTTTCGAGTCGCTTGAAGAGGAAGAATTTGACAGTCCACTCGGAATCTCTACCGGCGCTGCGGTAATCTTTGGTGCGACAGGCGGTGTTATGGAAGCCGCTTTGAGAACTGCATACGAGCTTCATACAGGAGAAGAGCTCCCAAGACTTGATTTCGATTTTGCCCGCGGATTTGACGGGGTGAAGGAAGCTGAAATCGATATGAAGGGTACCAAGGTAAGAGTAGCCGTAGTTCACGGGGGAAGCAACGTTGTCAAGTTGATGGACAAAATTCGTTCAGGAGAAGCATTCTACCATTTTGTCGAAGTCATGGCTTGTCCGGGCGGATGTATCGGAGGCGGTGGCCAACCCAAATCGAGTCAGCCCGGTTATCTTCAGAAGAGGATGGAAGCTATCTATAATATTGACAAATCTTCGGTAATCAGAAAATCTCACGAAAACCCGGCGATTGCTAAGCTTTATGAAGAGTATCTCGGAAAGCCTTTAGGACATCTCTCTCACGAACTACTCCATACCCATTACAAAGACAACAAAAAGAGTGTGATCGAGAGAAAGAAAGAACTTGAGGAAATAGCCAAAGGGTAGGTTCTTAAAGCTGTATGAGTTTTGAAGGGGCCTTATGGCTCCTTTCGTTTTTGGCTCAGTCCTCCTTCTTTAGCAAAGTGAGAAATACGGCAAATGGTGTCTTGAAGAGGCACTTGATATCGAGAATAAATGATCTATTCTTCACGTAATAGAGGTCAAAGGCGGTTTTAATCCGGTATTCTTCCAGCGTTGTAGTGTATTTGTAGTTTATCTGAGCCCAGCCCGTTAGACCCGGTTTTACGAGAAGTCTAGACGAATAGTCTACGATGTTGTCCATTCCAAGCTTGTGAAATGATGGAAGCTCGGGTCTTGGTCCTACAAGACTCATATCTCCTTTGATAATGTTTATGATTTGCGGAAGTTCATCCAGTCTGAGAGGTCTTAAGAATTTGCCAAGCTTTGTTATCGTTTCCTTGTTTCCCTTCGTGTCGAAAGTCCTGAACTTGTACATTCCGAATTGCTTACAGTCCTTGCCGATCCTTGTTTGGCAGATGAAGATGGGTCTACCCTCCAAGATCAGAGAAATTAGAGAGACAATAACTGTAACCGGACTGAACAGAACTAACAGTATTACTCCAATACCAACATCCAAGAGTCTTTTGAAGCTATCATATGCCACTTTTGGTTCAATCGGGTCATTAGAGGTCAGCATAAAGCTTTCTTCCTTGAATTGCGATTTCACACGTTTGTAGATTATGAAATTTCTGACGACCGTTGCTCCCAACGCAGGAAGGGCAACAAACGGTGATACAGGAAGGAAGACTGGAAAAACAAAGCAAGACATAACAGCAGATCCAAGGGTAGAAGCCATTTGCTTTTCTTTATCAGAGATCGTGATTCCCTCGTAACCGCGCATTGAAAAACTGATCAGAACACTCGCACAACAAGCTGCAATGAATGCACCAAGACCGTTCATTAAGAGCGGCAAAGCCAGTAATAGGTCAATCAAATAGAAAAGGCTGTTCATCATTATATTCTCTCATCTTTGTGTAGATATTTGAACTGGCAATTTCTCACGGTGCAGAGTATTGACTCTGTTTTTGGGGTATCATGGAACTTGGGAGGAAGGGATTGAAAAAACTATACCTTAGTGATCTTCATATTGGCGACGGGACGTTAAAGGATGACTTCAAATTCGATTCCGATCTTGTAGAGCTGATATTGAGCTCAAAGGAAAAAGCATTCAGAGAAATAATCATTGTTGGCGATGGACTCGAGCTTTTGACTTCAGAGTTTGTTAAGAAAAGAGGACTCTTGCCGTTCGATCAACTCATCGATCAACTGGATGTGTCGATAATAGATGTTATTGAGAACAGACACAGGGAGGTATTCAGAGCATTTCGGGAGTTCACCAAGAGTGGTAGACTGATATATGTTGTTGGAAATCACGACTCATTTCTTCTTTTCAATGAAGGTCTTAGAAAGAGGCTCACTGAATTCCTGGGTGACAGTGAAAGTGTACAGATAAAACCATACTATCTCGACAGAGAGTTCAAGACTCTTGCTTTGCACGGAAACCAGTATGACATAGTGAACAGGTTTTTCAAGGACAGGAGAAGCGGCGAGTTAATGCAACCATTCGGTGACTACATGGCGCGCTTCATGATGAAAAATTTTGATAAATGCCTCTTGAGAAAAGAGCTTCCTGAACAGGCAGTTAGGGATTATCAGAACATTCATCCTACTCTCGACGTCTTTCAGTGGTTCGATTTTATTAGAAGAGTATATGATGTTGATTCAGATCTTCAGGATGAATGGGCCAGACAGTTCCTTCTGATGCTGAAAAGTGATGCGGCACAGCGTTGGATAGACGCCAGTTGGCCAATGTTGAAGGTTATTGAAAAACTATTCATCAACAAACACGGTGGAATGAAACTCGGTAGTCTTATGATTAGAATTGTTATGGCATTTAGAAAGCTGAAGAAGACTGATAACCTTTACAAACAGGGCAGGAGATTGCTTGGAGCCGAAGGTAAGAAGGGCTTTCGTAAAGCTATGAACAACGAATTCTTTCTGATGTACGGAGATAAAGCTCCCGCAATTGTTCCCGGTGAGCTGAAGGGCGTGATAATGGGTCATAATCACCGTCATGTCCTTAGAATGATTTCGAGCAACGGAGAAGAGAAATTTTATGCCAATACTGGGACATGGAAACCGGTTGTTGAAATGATTGATGACGATCCAAGGAACGGTTTTGCCAGAAGAGTGGAGCTGGGATATATTACTATAGAGATTGTTTCTAACGAGTTTCTAGTTGAGTCAAAGCATATAAAGAAGCTTAGTGGCCTTCGGTTTTCTGAAGATACACTGGATAAGAAAACCGAGTGGAATTCTGTGCGCGAGATTGGAATGCGAGTCTGAGGAGGGATGTAAATTGCACTATTATAGAGGTTCTTCGATAGTGCCGATAATAATCACCTTGCTCTTAGTAATTGTTGCGGCCGTAGTAGCGGCCTTTTTCCTCTGGCCCGTTCCAGAACCGAAAATACTTATCTCGAATGTCTCACCAATTCCGAAAAATGCAGAGAGAATCCAGTATGCTGAAAAGGTAGAATTAAGGTGGGAAGCTGTATATGAACGTCCCAGGCACGGCCTCTTAGCAGAAGTCTTTGCTGGCAAGGACCGAAACAGTTTGACCAGATTGGCACTTGACCTTCAGGGTGATCTGACCTCCCCCACCGAAGGAATATTTTCCTTTTCTCACGAGTTTGAGGTTGATCCTCACTCTCAGTACTGGTGGAAAGTAAGGGTTTACACAGAAGGTGGAAAATCCGCAGAAAGTGAAATCTGGACATTCGTACTCATGAATACTTATCCTAGAAGGCCAGAGGTAGTTCCACCAGGCAGCAACCTGGGAAACGTCCCTCTAAAAGATCTGACACTTAACTGGAGTTCCAATGATCCTGATGGAGATGAGTTAGTATACGACGTTTATTTTGGCAGAGAGCCAAGATTAGATGAGAAGGACATTCTCATTAGAGGAACGAACGAAACAATGGTTGATGTTTCGTTGCTTAAGAGACTTGATTACTCGACGAAGTACTACTGGAAAGTCGTTGCAAAGGACTCGTATGGAGGCGAATCTACTTCTTATACTGAGAGCTTCACAACTCAGATGAGGGCAGATCTTCCTGCAGTTACGCCGGAAAATCCAAGAAGCGGAGCTAGCGATTTTGATGCGGGCAGAGGATTTCTTTCGTGGAAGACTTCTTTGCCTCTCGAGTACTATCTTGACGAGCTAGATTTTGATGTCTACCTTTCTGAGGGACAGTCAAGATATTCACTAATTGGAACAACAAATTCAACCGAGATTGCTGTTCCTTCTCTCAAGGGCCATACAACTTATAGTTGGTATATCGTTGTTAGAGATGCATCTGGAAAAGAAAAGAAGAGCGAAGAGTGGATCTTCCGGACTTCTAACAGAGCACCCATAATCGAGATGGAGTATCCGAATATTTCTCCAGGGCAGGATTCTGTGCCGGTAAAATGGGAAGTAATAGACCCCGATGGAGATAGTGTTACATGCGAAGTATTCTTTGGACCGGATGGTGATGAGCCTGCCAGAATCGCTTCAGGTAGAATGACATCGATTTTTCTCTCAGCACTTGATGAAGAAACGAACTACACACTCTCTATAAGAGCTAGCGATGGTCAAGGAGGAGAAACCATAAGAGATATTTCTATTACCCCGGGTAATAGGCCTCCTTCGATCTATCTTTCTCGGCCGGTGTCGACGGAGTTTGTCGAACCCTCGGTTGTATCATTCAACTGGTTTGGAGAAGACCCCGATGGTGATTCTCTTAACTACATGCTCCATTTGAAATCGAAGAATGACTCAAGAATCCTAGGTCCAATCGAATCTCAAGAATATATTGTGAGAGACCTGGAAGAAAACGAGAATTACAGCTGGTTTATTACGGTAGAAGACTCTAGAGGTGCCTTCGCTAGAAGTGAAGACGCTGTTTTCACTACAGGGCAGAAGTCTCTGGAAGTAGCTGTCCCGTTGACGCCTCAGCCTGGTGAAGTTGAAGTAAGCTTATCTGACACTACTTTTAGCTGGGAAATCGATGATGAGAGCGAAGATCTCTCTTATAGATTCGTTCTTGGAAATGACGACAAGTTGAATGACATAATCTTTGAAAACGAAACGAAGGAAACTTCGATTGAATTGACCTTGGACCTACTTAGCAACAAGAAGTACTTTTGGAGAGTCGATGTTATCAAGAACGGTTCTGAAACTGAGGGAGAAGTCTGGAGCTTCACCAGCGAAAATCTACCTCCGGCGTTACCAGAGCTCAGATTCCCTGTGGATGGAGCTTCGGGAGTATTGACCAATGATTTGACTCTAAGTTGGGTTTCCAGTGATCCCGATGGAGAAATTGTGTCGACAAAGGTACATCTGCGAGATTCTGCTGGAAATGAAGAGGAGTTCGAAGCTCTCGGCAATTCACTGACCATCGAAGAGCTTGATCCCGGTCAACGTTACGAATGGGCCGTAAAGGTTACCGATGACGGGGGAAAAAGTTCTGTCAGCAAATACGCATCCTTTGTTACTGGAAACCAAAGGCCGGTTATAACTTTAACTCATCCTTCTAGAATGTTCCTGGAGGGGGCAACGACTCCTCTTGTTGTTGAATGGGAGCTGGACGATCCTGAAGGAGAAGACCTTGAGGTGGGAGTATATGTTAACCTTGCCGAAGAGTCGTTAGGGCGGCCAGTAGCTATCGGAGATAACCTTGAGAGATATGTTATAACCAACCTCATTTCCGGCAGAGATTACTTGTTGACAATCGTGGCAGAGGACCCCGGAGGTGAAATAGGGACTCTCGAAATACCTATAAAAAGCCGTGTTTCGGGACTAGACTACATCTATCCTTCCGGTGGAGTATTCGAGAACGGCAGAGAGTTCTCTTGGTCTTATTCACAACAGAATTCGGGATACGTCTTCCGGCTTTATGATTCAGATCATAACCCCATTGTCAGAAGAGTTGTTCAGGACAACAAATATAGACCCGAACTACCTTTTGAGGACGGTAGGCAGTACTTCTGGGCTGTATCTGTTTTGAGGGACAATGTAGAGTATGCAGGTGAACCGGTCAGTTTCATTTCTGGACAGTCGTTTGGAGTGTTGCTTGAAGCGCCTAGGAACGGAGAAAAGGTGCCGGCTTCGGGAGTAACATTGAAATGGGTTTTAGACGGTGATACAGAAGCGATAAGGCAGAAGGAAGTCTATTTTGGAGAACTGGGTAGCCTTTCACGTTACACTGTTTCGGGCGACAGTTATCATACAGGAAGGCTTCTTGCGGGACGAACATATGAATGGTTCGTTCAGTTGACAGACAATAGTGGAGCCACAATAAGAAGCGAGACTTTCCGATTCTCGGTTGAAAACAGGCCTCCAGAACTTTCTTTAATCAGTCCCGTTAATGGAAGGGCGGTTGGTGAAACGTATGTTGATTTAACATGGTCAGGCTATGATCCTGACGGAGATCAGCTGAGATACTCGGTGTATTTTGGAACTGACGAGGATCTAGAGCTTTACAGAGATTCCATGCAGTCAAATCAGATTAGAATATCCGGCCTTTTGATGAACAAGACATATAGCTGGTTCATTACAGCTTCGGACGGTCAAAATGTTGTTAAATCCGAAACGAGAACATTCAATGTTACTGCATCAGAATTCAAGATTGATATCCTGTCCCCGGTAGTAGATTCGGAAGTAGATCTTACCCCCGTTTTCTCCTGGCAATCTTCTGAAGTGGGAAGTGGGGAGTTCAGAGTGTTTATTGGTGAGTCAGAGTCGGAAATGTCACTGATCGGTATAACTGATGCCACTTCTATGCGATTGCAGAATCGATTGGATAACGGCAAGACCTACTATTGGTCAGTTGAGCTCTGGCAGGAAGGAAAGATGATATCCTCAACCGGTCCAAATAGATTCAAGACAATGTCGTCCGAGAGACCTATCGCTTCTGAGAGTGTCGATACGTTAGCTTTCTACTTCAACGAGGTTTTGAATATAGTTTCACTGAGCAGTGCTGGCCTTGAAATCGTTGAGATCCCTTATCAGTATGATGGAAAGAACTCCGCAATTCTAAACGGTGATCTACTCTATGTGATAGACCAAAGTGGAAAACTGTCCACAATCAACTACCGAACCGGTGAGGCCAAAGTTATCGACACTCTAGTTACTAACACGGTTCCAGAGAAGTTGATTATGGAGGGCGGATATCTCTGGATTCTAGACACCAAGAGTGCAGGGATGGTCATTAGAGTAGTTCTCAACGAAAGTGGCATTCCCGAAAGAATGGAAAGTGTTTACAGGGACTGGACGACACCGGTTGATTTATTCGTCACGCAAGATCTCTCGAGAATTTATCTGGCAGATGCTTTGTCGGGAATAAAAATCCTCGAGAGAGAAGGGGAAACTTACAACGATCGTTCTTCAAGTTTTGAAGCTCCCTTGGATGGTTATTCCAGAGCAGTTGCTGAAAGTAACGGTGTTGTTTATTCCGGAGAGGCAGGAATAGACGGTGGTTTGAAGGTCATTGATATAACGAGATCGAGAAAGACTAATGTCGGAAGGTACTACATTGTTCTTGAAATAGAGGTGTCGGGCAGTGTTCTTTACGCGTCTACCGATAAGGGAGTGTCGGTTGTAGACATTAGTACTCCAGATTCTCCTGTAATTCTTCGGGATTTGGAGCTCACCCAGGTCGATGAGATTTCAGTTGAGGGAAGGCTTTTGATAGTGAGATCGGGAAACAGCATGTTAATTTATGATGTAGAGAAACCTAATGATCCAGTCTTGCTCGAGAGCAGAAAGGAATAGAATTCCATTTTGGAGGTGTTAGCGTGAAGAAATTACTCTTGGCAGTATTAGTTACATTTCTTTCAGTAGCAGTGTTTGGCGTAAGCGACAGCGTACTGGTTATGGCAATTGAGACCGAGCCGGTAGGATTCGATCCGACGCTGGTTACCGCATTTGCATCTCACAGAGTTCTTGAGAACGTTTACGATGGTCTTCTGAAGTATGATGAAAATATGAATCTCGTTCCTAATCTAGCCGAAGATTTCGAAGTGGTGGATCCCTACACAATAGTGTTCAAAATACGAGAAGGCGTAAAATTCCACAATGGCGAGACTTTGACTGTTGAGGATGTTCTCTTTACTTTTGAAAGAATAAGGGATCCCGAAGTAAAGGCTCCAGCAGCCAGTTATTACGGCGAGGTAGAAACAATAAGATCTTTAGACGGAAACAAGGTTGAGTTCAAGCTGAAAATCCCGATGGCTTCTTCGCTTCTTCCCAATTTTGCGGGAGTTAACAGCGCTATACTTTCCAAGAGTTTTGTCGAGTCAGGCGCAAATCTTCAGCTAGAGACAAATGGTACGGGGCCTTTCTACATTGCTGAGTTTGTCGCAGGCAACTACATAAGGCTGAGAAAGAATGCGGACTATTTTGTTGCCGGGCTTCCTTATCTCGATGAAATAAAAATGATGATAATGCCCGAAGAGGTAACAAGAGTTTCCGCTTTAAGGAATGGGGACGTCGATATTGCAAAGATCAGCGAGCCACTAAGTCTTAATCAACTGGCCTCAGACAAGTTCGTAATTTACAGGACGCCAGTGCTAAGCTATTATTTGCTCGGTTTCAACACGACAAGAGGACCTCTAAGCAAACCGGAAGTTAGAAACGCCCTCAGTTACGCCGTTAGCAGGGAAATGATAGTGAAGGCTGTTGCCTTTGACGAGGCAACAGTTACGGGTCCGTTGAACCCAGAGCTGGATTTCTGGGCTTTACAACCCAATCAGTTCGAGGAGTATAGTTACAATCCTTCAAAGGCGAAGCAGCTACTTGCAGAAGCCGGTTATCCAAATGGCTTCGAATTTGAGATAGTTGCTGCGCAGAGATACAATTTCGATAAGGTTGCACAGGTAATCCAGGCACAGCTGGCAGAAATCGGTGTCACTGCAAAGATAAACTTGGTTGAGTGGGGCATTTTCATCAGCAAGTGGAGAGAGAGTGATTTCGACTCTTTCATTTCTATGAATAGCGGATCTATAGATCCCGACATCCAGTTCAACAGGACTTTCCGAACTGGAGGATCGACTAATGTCTTTCTCTATAGTAACCCTGAGGTTGATGATCTACTTGATAGGGGTAGAAGCGAGTCCGATATGAACGCCAGAAAATTGATCTATGAAGAAGTCCAGAGAAAACTCGTGGAAGAATCACCAATACTCTTTCTCTATTCGCCAAACACGTTATTTGCTTCTAATGATTCCGTTAAGGGATTTAGATCATTGGCGAATGAAAGCCTTGTGTTTCTGAGAGAAACAAGCAAAGATTAGTTTCAGAGTAGAATATGGAGTTCGGTTACGTAATCAGGAGGCTGCTATCTGCAGTTCCCACAGTTCTTTTAGTCACGTTCATGGTGTTCATTGCGATTCACATAGTTCCTGGCGATGTGATAGATATAATGCTGGGAACCCAGAATTATCTGACTGAAAGTCAGATAGAGGATCTGTATTCCGAATATGGGCTTGACAAGCCCCTGATTGTTCAGTATGGAATATGGGTTAAGAATCTGCTTTCATTCAACCTGGGCACTTCACTAAGAACGGGCCGACCCGTAACCGAACTGATAAAGGAAAGATTCCCGGTTACTCTTGAATTGGCCGCTTTCTCATTAGGATTTGCACTTTTATTTGGAATCCCCATGGGAATAATCTCTGCAATAAAGAGAAATGGTTTTCTCGATAACTTTGTGAGAGTGATCGGTCTAATTGGTCTTTCGTCCCCATCCTTCTGGGTGGGGG